>CEVY01030356.1_pt1 | contig 22861 bp, 26 predicted proteins | sample 530681 | NCBI WGS metagenome assembly CEVY01 (sample SAMEA2620855, study PRJEB7988) | marine metagenome | biome: marine biome (ENVO:00000447); feature: surface water layer (ENVO:00002042); material: "saline water (ENVO:00002010), including plankton (ENVO:xxxxxxxx)" | depth 5 m | reverse complement strand
ACTGTATTATTTACTGTAAGTTCAATATTTTTTCCATTATGACTATCGAGTACAACATTAGTATTTGAGTCTATATCAATGGTATCTATAAAATCTTTAAACGATTGGTAGTCTTTAAAAATATTTACTATTTTATTAATAAATAATTTAGGTATATTATTAAATATTTTAAAAGAGTTATCTATATTTTTTGCTAGAATTGTATAATACTCTTTGTTATTTTGTAACTTATAACTATATATTTTTAAATCTAAAATAATTGGCATATCATTATTAGATTTATATAAAACTATATCATCTAAAACATTTTTTTGTAAAACCAAAATAAATGACGATTGTATATTATCATTTAAGTCTTTTTTGTGTAATAAATAAAAATTATTAGAATAACTTTTTAAGTGTAATATAACAGGTTTACTAATAGTAGAAGTTTCTTTATAATATCTAATAATTTCTGGAGCATTATTTAAATAAATACTTTGTAATGATATTTCAGAAGAAACATTATTACCATTTATAGTAACAGTAGAAGTAATAATATTTATATAATCTTTTTCTGGAATAATATCTGTTATTTTTGTATCAGTATTATATAAAATATTAGCGGTATTATTCTTTTTATCGATTGGTATACTTTCCCAGGAACTACCATAATTAACAGAATAATAAATATAATTTGTTTTAGTATCATTAGTTTTAATTGCTAAATAAATAGTATTATTTTGCATAGTAACAGCATTTATAGTATAAGGTTCTTTAATATCTAAATCGAGAACTATTTTTTTCCATAATAATATTGCCTTACATGGTAATAAATAAATATTATTATCATCGGTTATATAAATGTATTGATATTTAATATTTTCATTATCAATACGTTGATTTAATTCATAACTCCGATTTTTTTTAAAAAATAATATATCGCATATATTATTATCACAGTTATTAAAAACATTTTTATGTGAAGATATTAGTTTAAAATTGTCATCAATTAACTGGGTTGAGAATTTTTCAATTATATTAGTTTTTGTATATGCATAATTAATTAATATATAAGAAAATATTATAATAATTAATATAATTAAAAGTATTTTTAAATACTCCATCTTATTATATTATAATATTATTATATGAAAAAATTATGTATAATAGGTTTAAATTTTTCAACATTATGTAATGCATTAAAATACATTAATAGTAATATTGAAATAAATATTTATGAAAAAAAACCAAATTTATCAATAAATATAGGGGATAATTATATTTATAATTTATACAATGATAATCATAAAAACTATATAAATTTGTTAAAAAAGTTTAATATAAGTAGCACAGAATTAGAACTAGTATTTAATGATAAAATTTATAATATAATAAATATAGTAATAGAAAAATCTAAGTTATTACCATATGATATTTGTATATCATATACATTTATAAATTTGTGTAAAAATTTATTAAATCAAAATGACTATGATTATCTGATATCAGTATTTGGCGATAATATGATTTTTGTAAATATAAATGCATATGATTTTATAAACATATATAAAAATGATATATCTCGTAAATTAAAATATTATTATGTATCTAATGACAATATAAATTTATTAATATCTAAAATGTATAATTTAATAAAAATATCACTAAATATAACAGTAAATTATAATGTTTTAGTAGAAAATATAGAATATAAATCTAATAAATTTATAATAAATAACGAATTAAATTTTGATTATTTAATAACATCAATATCAAAAAAGAATTTATTAGAATTTAAGATATGGAATATAGAGCAAATAAAAATTCTAAATATAAATCGAACAATAAAATTATACAATACTAAATTATTTATAAATAAATTTTTTAAAATAAATTTAGATAAAGTTGAAAATACGATAAATATAAGTAAATTATTATTAGAAAATTTGCAAATTATATTTCCACAAAGTGTAAATAAAAATAAAAATGTATCAATCTGGAATACATATAGTAAAGATAAAAATATAAATAGAATTGTTATGGCAAATAAAATTAAATTTTTATATAACAATAAATTTTTTATATCAGGTGAAACATATTTAAAAAATAGTTTATTTATAAATTATTTAATAGAGAATATAGAAAATACAAATTTTATAAAAATAAAAAAATGAGTATTTTATTAAATTGTATTAATAATGAAATTTAGTATATTTTTTTTGAGTATATTGATAATAAATATATCCGCATACAATGTATTTTATCCAAATTTTATTAAGAATAAAGCTATTATAAATAATATAGATGTTAATAATTTATCAAAAAAAGAGAAAATAGAATTATATAAATTATTTAATAAGATTCCAGTTTTAATTTTTAAAAATCAAAAAATAAAACCAGAAGAGTATTATAATTTTATTAAAATATTTGACCCCAAGCATAATAATAGTATAGATTTATCAAATAGTAAAGATCAAAATATTAATTTAGTAATAAAAGGTAGTAATAATATACTATATGATGATAATGATAATTATATATGGCAACAATATATTACCGGTTCAAATAAATATTTGACCCCAATAGTAGGCAGTATTTATATGTTAGAGACATCATTGAGTGACGAACAAATATTATTTGCAAGTTTAGAAGATGCATATGATATGATAAATATGCGTCTTAAAAAAATATTAGATAGATATACAGTATTACATTCTAATTCAATAAAAAGGCAAAAAAATTGTGCATATGATTATACGGGGTTAAGAATAGATTATAAAAAAAAATATAATGATGATGATATTACAGAAAAATCGCTAATTATTTATTCGGATAAAACAAAAAAACGTAGAACATTATATTTAAATCCCAAAAAATTTTTACAAATAAAAGAATTAAATTATAATGATAGTTATAATTTATATAGACATTTAATGAAAAAATATATTTTACATTATAGTAATATAATTGCACACAAATGGGATAATAATGATATATGCGTATTTAATAATCGTAAATTAATGCACACATTATCGCCAAAAAAATTATATAGAGATATTATTTATTTAGAGTGTAAATTGCCAACAAACCAGAAAATTTATGATATAGAAAAATAATATAAAAAAATGATTATTATATTTATTAAATTAATTATGACATATTTTAAATTAGTTACTTTAATTTGTTTATTTAATTTTGCTAATGCATTTTTATCTAGAACAGTAATGTTTAATAATAAATGGTATTTAAATGCAAATAAAAATACAAATAATAAAAGCGTACTTATAAAAAGTATTAAAATTCTTGATTCATATATTTTATTAAATTCCAAAAAAGATAAAAAATGGGTCCCGCCGCCACCAGGATATATTCCACATAGATTTAAAAATGTAACTTGTGAATTACCAGTTGGATATGACCCAAATAATAAAAAAAAATGGGAACCTCCAGTTGGTTATATTCCAGAAAGATTAAAGGTTATTAATGATATTAATAAAGATATTGAAAATATTGAAAATAAAGATAGTTTATACAGTAATTATGTTGAAAATTATACAAATAATTATAATAATAATTATAATACAATTAAAAATTTAGAAAAAAATGTAAATGTATTAAAAAAAATTGTAAATATAATTAGTGATGATACAGATAAACTAATTAAATATAATAATAATTATTATCACGGAGAAATTTTATAATAAAAAATATTTATAATTTATAATAAATGAAATTAAAATATTTAGTTTTATTATTAATATCGAGTACAACAACCGCATTTATTCCATTAAAAATGGAAATAAATAAAAAAATATCTGTAAAAAATATATATAATAAATACATTTATAAAAATAAAAAATTTCCAAAAATTTTAAAAGTATTATTTAAAAATGTTTCATTAAAAGAAGCAGAACTAAAACATTCTCGCATAGCAATGTTGGCAGTAACTGGTAGATTTTCTGCTGAAATAATTCATCCAAAATTAGCAACTATGTTATATTCTGATAATTTGCTTGCAAATAAAGAATTGGTACCTTCTTTATTAAATGGTAATTTATGTAAAATACATCCACTTTTTTATATATTTACACTATCTTATGTAATGCTTTTTGAATTAAATCATTTAATAGATATAAGCGATTTAACCGCAGTAAATAAAAAAAAAATAGAAAAAAATTACATTTTTGACCCACTAAATATATATAATGGTAAAAATGAAATAGAAAAAAATAAAATAAAAGATATTGAAATAAATTTTGGACGAATTGCAATGGTATTAAGTACAGTTTTTACATATTATGAATATATAACTAAAATGAGCATTGTAAATAATGAAATTTTACATATTTATCCGTGGTTAATATTTGGTATATATATAATAGTATTTACATAAATAATTGTATATAAAAATAATTTAAATTTAATTATATAATGAAAATATATTTAATTTTGTTATTTGTTAGTTGTGTAAATTGTTTTAATTTTTTAAAATTATGTAGTAATAATAAATTATTTAAAAAAAATAATAAAAATACAGTAGCGAAATATAAACACTTAATGTTAAAATATAATTTAGATAAAAAAGCGGCAGATATCGTGGGTCCTAATAAAAAAAATAGTACATTTGGGTTGAAATAAATTATTTCTTTTTTTTTTCAACAACTTTATCACATATTTCAGGTAATAAATTTGTCATTTTATCTTGATTATTTTCTGTAACTTGTTTTTCATCAGTTTGTGTTTCATCATTTAAAGTTGATATAACATAAGATAAACCGATTTTTTCACTTAATGACGCATTTTTTTTTAATAGCGTTTTACCATCATCATTAAATTTTCTTTTAAGTAAAAAGTAGGTATATGGAATATTTAATTCTTTTAACAAAGTAAATTCTTCTAATGTTACTTTATCACCATTTAATATAAAAATATGTTCGAATTGTTGTATTTTATTTAAATTATACCAAACTTTCGTTGCACCTAATGGTTTGCTATTATTAGAATTAGTACCGCGAGTTTTTTTATTTTTTTCCGTATACCATAACTGATAATTTACAAATTCGGGAACTTGTAATAATTCATTATTTAAACTCATATTTTCAACCATAATAATATCAATATCTTCACGTTTTCTCTTTAATTCATTGTAAACAAAACCTAGATTCATTTTTTCACTATCATATAATTCGCCAAAATATAATAATATTGCATTTTTTTTTATTGTTTTTGCTAAAGTTTTAACAGTGTTATTAACTTCAGTAGAACTTATATACTGATTATTGTTATTAAAACCAAATAACATATAAACATTTTTATTTTTTACATTTTTTTTTAAATCTTTAAATTCAATAATATTACTCATTTTATATATTTAAATAGTATATTTAAAAAAGTCTTTTTTTCACGCGACATATATTGTATTTTTATGTTTATCAATAAATTTTTTATATTTTAAAATATTTTTATAACACTTAACAATTGTAACTTCAGATACACTACAAACTTCAGAAAATTGTTTTTTAGTAAATTTTAAATCATTTTCTTGAGAATAGTAATATAAAATACCCGCCGCCGATGAAGTAGGTGAATTATCATTTAAAATTTCATTATTTTCTAAAAATTTAATTAAATTTTTACAATTATTTATATCAGAACATTTCATATTAAGACGACTGCCAAATCTTGAAATAAAATCTTCAGGATTAGATGATAATACATTAATTTGAAGTAATTGCTGAAAACGTGCATTCCCTTTATTTAAAGTTACAGCACTAATATCAAAAATTTTAGCAATTTCTTTAGAACTTCTAGGTATACCATTAATTAAACAGGAATGGTAAATACAAGAAGCTATCAATCCGTCTTTATTTTCTCCTCTTGATATTTTTTTTTCTGATGTTTTTTTATAGAATATTTTTGCATCCTCTATAACTTTTTGTGGAATACCATTATTAGTTGTTAATGATTCTAATTTATCAAATATATTCCATAATGTTCTTTCATCATATGGCATCGCATTCCACATTTGATACATTCTTATTCTTTTCATATCTATATTATCACTTCTTGACCCACCAATTACTGAACCTAAAGAGGATTTAGGCAATAATGAATTAACAGGCATACCACATCGTGAAGGGTCACCACCTTCACGATTATCGTCAGTACCATAAAATCTCCATTCAGCACCAGTATCTAAACATTTATTAATAATTGCATTGCAATCATTGCAAATTGTCATTGATTCTGATTCGTATGTATTATTGGAACCACAACTACATTTTGTTTTTAAAGCATTGTTATCTTCCTCATTTAAGTCACTTTTTATACTATCATATAAAGTCCATAAATCTATATCATCAGATGACATAATTATCTTTATACCATTTTTTTTATATATTAATCATTTTTTATATTTTATCCAAGATTCTAATAATTTTTTTAGTGTTATATTTATTAATAAATATATTTTCTGTTTTTTGTATTTTACCAACAATATAATTATGATATAATTCTTTATTAGTGGGTGGATATTTATAAAACCAATCTATTAAAGTATTTTTATCAATAATGTAGTCTATTTTTAAATTATATGTGTAAATTATATACAATATTGCTCTTGATATAAAACCTTTCGAACTATTATTTGGAATAAATAATTTACTTTTATTATTAACATAATTGTTATTTTCTAATTGTATCCAGTTATTTTTATTTGATATATTATCGCAATATTTATAATTTGAACGATATGAATTAATAGTTTTAGTGGTTTTAATTAAATTATGAATATCATATTTAGCATTTGTGGGTAAATAAGAATAAGGATAAATATGTTCAATTGAGTATAATTTTTTTTTTAAATTATTATTACTAACATCAATATTTGTATATAATGTAGGCATATCGTTATCTAAAATTAATATATTTTTAACATAATTTTCCAAATGCGTACATTCCAAATTATAAAATCTTTTTAAAATGTACGGATTTTTAATATAACAATATATTTTCATAATATTTAAAAATAATAAAAATATAAAAAACATTTATATTAATAACTGTGTATATTTTTATATAAACAAATTGTAATATAATATTATAATGGATACATAATGCATAAAAGAAAAAGACTATATGCTGATTGTAATAATATAAATAAAAAACATAAATGTAATTATAAAAGAAAAAGAAGTATAGATGATTATGATATTGAATATTATAAAAAACAAAAATGTAATAATTGCATAAATTATATTATTACAGATATTTCATTAATGTTACTATATGGATTAATTTAGAAATAACAATAATTTTTATCTAGTTTATAACAATTAAACCAATAAAATAAATATTTATCATTATAAATTGGATATGTAACAGTATCTTCAGTATATGGTAGATATGGAATTGGTGCAATATACAATTTTTTTTGCAAAATTCTTAAATAATTAAACATTCTAATAATAATTATATATTTAAATCATTTTTTTATATAATTTCATCAAACTTTCTTTTTATACCACAAGATGGTGGTAAATAGTTAATATATAATTCCTTATATTCATCTGGAATTTCATTAAAAGATTGATATCTATTAATAATAATTTCTCCCGCTTTTTGTTGTAAGCTTTTGATACCTTCTAAAGTCATTAATATTTTTTATATAAATAAAAAAAATCATTTTTTATATAAAAAATAAACATATTATAAATAATACGATATGAAGTTTAAAATATGTGTTTTTGTGTTGTGTGCATTATTTAATATGTCACATCAATTTTCTATAAGTAAAATGTGTAATTTAAAAAATGAAGATAATATAAATAGTAGTGTTAATAAATTTCGTAGAAATATTTTATACAGTACTATTTTATTAAATACATTAAATATAAAAAAAAGCAATGCTTATACATCAGCATATACAAAAAAATATATACCAGAAAATGATAGTATATTATCTTATATTGAAAAAGAACAACAAAAATTATTTAAAGAAGCTATTTCATCTGTATGTTTTATAACTACAGAATATACATCAATGGGTGAAAAATTTAATTTAGATAAAACAGATTTACCAAAAGGAGTAGGTTCTGGATTTATATGGGACGATGAAGGACATATTATAACAAATTTTCACGTTATAAATAAAGTTGATAATGCAAATGTTGTAATAACAGATAAAAATAATGTTAAAAAAACTTATGTTGCAAAATTAACAGGAATTGATCCAGATATTGATTTAGCAGTTCTTAAAATTGATATTCCAAAAAAAGATTTACATATTATTAAATATAATAAAGAAATTAAACCAGAAATTGGACAATTTTCATATGCAATTGGTAACCCGTTTGGACAAGATCATACTTTAACAAGTGGAATTATATCAGCGGTTGATAGAGAATTAACCGCACCGACTGGTAGAAAAATATATAATGTAATACAAACAGATGCAGCAATAAATCCAGGAAATAGTGGAGGACCTCTACTAAATAGTAAAGGTGAATTAATCGGTATAAATACTGCGTCACTTGGCTTAGGCGTATCTTCTGGTGTAGGATTTACAATACCAATTAAGAATTCTATTAAATCAATTACAGATATTATTAATACAGGTTATGTGCAGCGTGCAATTTTAGGTATATCTTATATGGAACGTAATCCATCAGCAAGTGAATCGGAAAAAAGTGGTATTCCAATCATTAACAAAGGTATATTAGTATTAGAAGTTCCAGAAAATTCACCGGCACAAGATGCTGGTTTAGTTGGATTAAAAAAAACGAAAGAAAATAAAATAGAACAAATCGGTGATATTATAATTGGAATTGATAAATATGAAATAAACAATCCAGATGATTTAAATAAAGTATTGAAAAAATATAGTCCAAATGATATTATTAAAATAAAATATCTTAGAAATAGTAAAGAATATGAAACAACACTAAAATTAGGTAATTATAAAGGAACAACATTTACTAAATTAGAAAATGAAAGAGGAGAGGATTTTAGCAATGATGGGCGTAAAATAGATATACCTTTACAAAATTTAGAACCTGCAATTAAACCAAAATTATAAAATATTTAAAATAATAATATAATAGTATATATAATGATAAATAATAGTATAAATCGTTTAAGAACAAATGAATATTTAAATAAAAAAATAAACTTTGCAATAAAAAATATAAAAATAGTGATATATAATTTAACAATACGCATAAATAAATATAAAGAAATATTTACAAACAAATATAGTGTATTTAAAAATAGTTTAATCAATAATATTAAAAGTATATAATTTTTTTTTTAGAAAATGAAAATAAATTTCTCGAAAAAAGGTACTTATTCTAAAGAACATATACAAACTATATTAGAAAGTTGGGTTATAGAAGATGATGCTGGTGATTATTTTGAATATTGGATGGAAAAAATGGAATTGACTAAAGATACAATAAAACATTTAAATAATACTGAAATCATCGAAAAAATAGAATTAAATATGAATAAATTTTTAGATTTAAATTATAATATTTTATCTGAATTACAAGATTTAAAAGAATTATTATATAGTAAAAAATTATGTAAAATATCATTTAAAGAAATAAAGAAATCGGTAGATAATTATAGTTATTTAAAAAAATTAATAAATACAATTGATGAATATGAATATATAAATGATAATAAGAAAAGTATTTTACTATTTTATATATTTAAAAATTTATTATATAATGTTGTAAAATTAAGTGAAAGCATATTTAATCCAAATATTTTTTCAAAAATAAGTTATATAAATTGGGCTGAAATAACTAGAAATGATAGTTATTTAGAAAGACCTACTAAAATGCAAAAAAAAGAATATGATATGTGTATTAGTACTCGTAATGTTAAATTATCTCAAATAGAAAATACACAATTATTTAGAAGTTGGAGAAAACAATATCAATTAGATAATATGAAAAAGCAATCATTATTTGAAAATATTCCAGGAATAATATTAAAAACAGATAATTTCTTATCAACATCGCGTAATAAAGAATTCGCATTAAAATTTTATAGAGATGCATCTATATCATATAAAAATGATAATAATAAATATTTTACTATGTGGCAAATAGATATACCATATGGTAATTATCCATATTTACACGTTGATAAAGAATTAGATGAAATATTATTACATATTGCTTCAATATTACAGTATAATGGATATACATATGAAACATATACTTTAAATGATAAAAAATTTAACTATAAATTGGAAAAATATACGTATATGGGTTTTGATGAATATAAATATAAAAATTCTCTAAGTAAATACTATAAAATATTAGAAAATACTATAGTGTAGACAAAAGATAATTTTATAATGCTTGATAAAGTTTATTTCCTTTATCGTTATCATGATCCATCCAAGGTGCGTCATTATCTCTTGCTTCTTCCAATTCATCTATAGGTCTTTTATTTTTATTATAATTATCAATATATTTTCTAATTATTTCTTCTTGTTTTTTTATTGTATCAGCATCTTCAATATTTTCTTTTAATAGTTTTGGATTGCTTGATTCGACGGGTTGTGGTTCGACAACTGGTTCTGTTTGTATAATTGCCATATCGTTATTTTGTATTTCAGTATCTTTTTTTTTACCAGATTCTTTTTTTTCAGTATCTTTTTTTTTACTTAATTCCTTTATTTTTTCTTTACATTCTTCTGAACTCCAGTCATCGCATATTTTGTTATCACTGGGTTTATCAGCAGAATTTTCTTCTTTTAATTTATCTTTTTCTTTTTGAAAATATAGTGACATTCGATTATAAAATACAATTAAAAATAATATAATCATAGATAATCCCATATAAATTATTAAATATATATTTTTATTTGTTATAGTTGTTATTAAATATAATATCAAAATATATGCAATATAAAAAAGCACTATTTGAAATATAAATTGCTGTATATCTTCAAACATAATTTTATATTAATCTATTATATATAAATAAAAATAGTTATAATATATATAAAGAATATTTATATTATTAAATAAAAATGTTTTATTTATTATTAGAATTTTATAAATTTAAGTGTTTTACTCATTATCATAAATTAACAGGCGAATGTGTAAAAGATTATTCAAATACAATTGATACCTGGGCAGTAGTTAATAATGAAAAAGGATTATCCGCTAATAGACCGAAAGATTCTGATATGCCAATACAATATGATATTGTATCTGAATAATAAAAAATGATTTTTTTTGTTTAATATAACATAATTATAATTATGTATGTAACTAAATTAGAAGCAGTAATTGTTAATAAAAATGAAAATATAATTTATGATAGTGAGGGTGAAACACGTCCAGTCCGGCCAGTGTTAAGAAAAAAAAAGAAAAAAAAATGAATATTTTATTATATTTATATTACTAATGGAAGATATTGGTAGCATTGAAGATGAATTAAAACTTCTTTCAAAAAAAGAATTATATCATTTAATAAATTTAGCAAAAAATATATTAAAAAAATGTGATTGTAATACAAAATTAAAAGGCGTTTTTAAAAATATTGGTTCGTGTAAAAGTTGTACATTAGAAAAAATTAAAGAAAATAAATTAATATTTGCTAATACAGAAAATACAGATTTTAATAAATTTTTAGAAAAAAATTTAAGCAATTATGTAAAAGATAATCCAAATAATACAATAAAAAAAAATATAAAAGAATTAAAAACAAAATGGGAAAGCAAAATGGTATAAAATTATTTATTTTGTAATAATATAAAACATATTTCATCAAAATATATTTTTATTTTATTTGTAATACCATATTTGTGAGATATTCTGTTATAAAAAAACTTATTTTTATTTTTTAAACCCATACAAAAGTTTAATATAAATATAAACTTATATAATAATCATATTTTTTTATTATATAATAATATTTACTGGTTTATAATATAAAAATATTTTAATTAGACCACCAATAAACATAACTAGTAATGAAAAAATACCAATTAATATGTATTGGTCTTGTTTAGTTTCTATTTGATATGTAGAATTTGTTAAATTCATAACTATAATATTTTACGTAAATATTTTTTTTCTATTTAAATATAATTTTATATTAATATATTAATAATGAGAAACTTAATAATATTATTATTTATTAATTTAACATATGGTTTTAATTTTAATAGAGGTATTAATAAACCATTATTTAGAAAACCACAATTAAAATGCGAATTAATAAACAATAATAATTTAATAGAACATACTAAAAACACATTTAACGCCAATAAAATTGAAAATATACGTTATTCCGAATTTATTTATTCTGCCGAGAATGGTTATATAGATAAAACATATTTTGTAAATAATGATAAAAATATTATTGCTATTGATAAAGATAAAAATAAATATACTATTCAAAATGTAAATACTAATAATGAACAACTATTTAGTATGTTACACGACAATAATATTGATATTATAATTGACAACACTGATTATAATATGTTACAGATGCAGTATGGATTAGTAATATATTTTCTAATATCATTTATAATTTTAAGATATATACGTACAAATATAATGAGTAATACATTACCCGAATTAATAAAAGCAAATTTCAATAATGAATTAAAATATACAAATACTACATTTAGTGATGTAGTTGGTATAGATAACGCAAAAATAGAAGTGGAAGAAGTTGTAGAATTTTTAAGAGATAATAAAATATATCAAGATGTTGGTGCTAAAATACCCAGTGGTATATTATTACAAGGACCACCTGGTACAGGTAAAACATTATTAGCAAGAGCTATTGCTGGTGAAGCAAAAGTACCTTTTTTTAGTGTATCTGGTTCAGAATTTATAGAAATGTTTGTAGGTACTGGTGCCGCAAGAGTAAGAACATTATTTGAAACTGCAAAAGAATATGCACCGTGTATTATATTTATAGATGAAATAGATGCTATAGGAAAACAAAGAAGTAGTAATGGGATGGGTGCAGGTAACGATGAAAGAGAACAAACTTTAAATCAAATATTGACAGAAATGGATGGTTTTGAAACAAACACTAATGTAATAGTAATTGCAGCAACGAATAGAATAGATACCTTAGATAAAGCTTTATTGCGTCCTGGAAGATTTGATAGACAAATATTTATAGATAATCCTGATTATAATGGTAGAAAAGAAATATTAGAATTATATATTAAAGATAAACCAATTAAAGAAATAGATGTTGATAAAGTATCAAAAAAAACAGCAGGGTTTTCACCGGCATCGCTTGCAAATTTAATAAATGAAGCAGCAATATTAACAGTAAGAAATAATAAAACATCAATTACGAACAAAGAAATTGATGATGCTTTAGATAAAATTACATTAGGACCAGTTAAAAAAAATATAATTAGAAGTGAAAAAAATAAAGAATTAGTAGCATTTCATGAAGCAGGACACGCAGTAGTTGGTGCATTTTTATCAAATTTTGATACAATTGGAAAAGTATCTATTGCACCAAGAGGTAATGCAGGTGGTTTAACATTTCTTGTTCCAGATGAAAATATATTAGATTCAGGATTATATACAAGAGATTATCTTATGTCAATGATAACATTTACATTAGGTGGAAGAATGGCAGAAGAATTAATATTTGGCAAAGAAGATATAACATCGGGTGCATCAAATGATTTAGAGAGAGTTACATCATTGGCAAAAAGAATGGTTACAGAATTTGGAATGTCTAGTAAATTAGGGAATGTAGTATATAATGATAACATATCAAAAAATACAAATAATATGATATATAATGAGATTGAAGAAATAATAAATAAATGTAATAAACAAGCAAATAAAATATTACAAGAAAATATGAATTTATTAAAAAATGTGGCAAAAAAATTAATAGATGAAGAAACAATAAATTCAAATGAATTAACAGAATTAATAGAACATTATAATCTATATAAAAATAAAAATATATAAAATAATAATATCACAATGTTAATCGATGATTATATTTTTTATACAAATGAATATAAAAAAAAGTATGGAGAAAAAACATTAGTATTAATGCAAGTAGGAAACTTTTATGAAATATATTCTATAAAAGATGATACAGATGCGGACATTTATAAGATTGCTGATATTTGTAATATAACTATATCACGAAAAAATAAAAAAATAAATGAGGTAAATAAAAGCAATGCTTTAATGGCAGGATTTCCATTATATGTAATAGCAAAATTTCAAAATATTTTATTACAGCACAATTATACATTAGTTATGATTCAACAAGTAACAGAATCATCAAATGTTGAAAAAGTTGAAAGAAAAGTAACAGAAATTTTAAGTCCAGGTATGAATACAAATTTAAATACGAAAAAAAGTAATTATATGATGATAATATATTATGAAAAAATCAATAATTTATATATAGTTGGGACATCATTAATAGATGTATCAACGGGTAAGTGTTTTATATCAGAAATAGCATCAAGTAAAGACGATAAAGATTTTGCAAATAATGAAATTGTTAGAATAATTATATCTTATAATCCTTGTGAAATAGTATTTATATCAAATGAATCCATAGATGATAATGATATAAAAAAAATAAAAGAAATTATACATTTAAATAATAATATATTAGTTCATTATTTATGGAATTCTTATGAGTATATTGATGTAATGGAAAATAAAAAATATCAGGAAGAAATATTAAAAAATGTTTATACGGATTTAAAAAGTCAATTAAATATTTTTGATGTGTTAAATTTACAATATTATCATATAGGAAAAATTGCGTTTTGTAGTTTATTGCAATTTGCATATAATCACAATGCAGATATTATATCAAATATAAAACGTCCAGAAATACTAGAAAATCATAGATATTTAAATCTAGAATATGACAGTGTATTACAATTAAATATAATAAGTTTACATAATCATGAAAAACCATTAATTGATATATTAAATAGATGTAATACAGCGTTTGGAAGTAGATTATTTAAAGAAAGATTATTACAACCAATTTACGATAGTAGTGAATTAAATAATAGATATGATGAGATAGATAAATTATTAAATAATAATTTATTTAAACCAATATCAAAACATTTAATAAAAATATTAGATTTAGAAAGAATAAAAAGAAAAATAATAATAAATAAATTACATCCACACGAATGGAATGGTTTTGATAATTCATTAAATAATGCAATGGAAGTGTTCAAGTTATTAAATTTAACAAAAAAAACAGAAATAGTAGAAGAAATAATAAAATCATATGAAATACTAAATTTAGAAAACGCGAGTAAATATAATTTAAATGAAATAAAAGGGAATATATTTAATAGAGGAATATATACAGATATTGATGAATTGGAAGATAAGTATATAGAAACATATGATAAAATACAAAAATTAGCTGATGAAATAATAAATATAGATAATAATGGTGATAATAGTTTTTGTAAAATAGAATATTCAGAAAGAGATGGTTATCATTTTAATATAACAAAAAAAAGATATGAATATTCAAAAGCAGTAAATGGCAGTTTATTATCAACATATAAGTTTATAACACCGCAACAAAAAGGTTATTATAAATTAACATCTGATAAATTATCTAAATATACAAATATTATAAACAAAACGATATCAGAAATAACGGAATTAAATACAAAATATTACAAGGAATTTATAAATAAATTTATAGAAAAAAATAATAATAATTTAGATAAAATTATAGATAAATTAGGCAATATAGATATTAATACTTGCAATGCAAAAAATGCATATGAATATAAATATTATAGACCAACAATTGTTGATAATAATAATGCTGGTTATTTTAAAGGCAAGGATATTCGTCATCCAATTATTGAAAGAATAAATAGTAGTATAAAATATGTGGGGAATGATATTGAATTATCAAAAGATGGAATATTATTATATGGTATAAATGCGTCAGGAAAAAGTTGTTTAATGAAAACAATAGGTTTAAATATAATAATGGCACAAGCTGGTATGTTTGTGCCAGCGATGGATTTATGTTACCAACCTTATAAACATATTTTTACTAGAATATCGAATGTTGATAATATCTATAAGGGTATGAGTAGTTTTACAGTAGAAATGTGTGAATTACGAAATATATTACATAGATGTGATAATTATAGTTTAGTATTAGGGGATGAAATATGTAGTGGTACAGAATCAATATCAGGATTATCGATTGTTGCATCAGCAATAGATACATTAGTAAAAAAAGAATGTAGTTTTATATTTGCAACACATTTACACGAATTAGTAGATATAAGTGTTATAAAAAACAATATAGAAAAATCAAAATTAAAGATAAATCATTTACATATAAAAATTGAAGATAATGTGATATATTATGAAAGAAAAATTAAGGAAGGGAAGGGTTCTAATATATATGGTTTAGAAGTATGCAAGGCATTAGATATGCCACTTAATTTTGTTAAAAATGCAGAAAAAATAAGAAAAGAAGTTCAACAATTAGATACGTTTGTTATAAATTTAAATAAATCAAATTATAATAAAGAAGTAATATTAAAAGAATGTAAAATATGTAAAAATAAAGTACAGGATACACATCATATAAATTTTCAATGCGATAGTGATGAGAATGGTTATTTTAATACATTTCATAAAAATATAAAACATAATTTAGTAGGTTTATGTAAATTATGTCATAACAAAGTACATAACAATGAAATAATAATAAATGGTTATATAGAAACAAGTGAAGGTATAAAATTAGATTATAAAACAGTTAATAATGTAATAAAAAAAGAATATAATACAGATACAGATATAGATAATAATGATATTAAAAATATAAGAAAATATATTCTAGTAAGTAAGGAAAATAAATTTTATTATAGAGAAACAAAAACATCAAAGTTCAAGTTACTTGAAAATAATGAAAAAAAAATAATAAATAAAATTAATAAATTATTAAACACAAATTATGAAAATGTGCCACAATATATATTAACAAAATTAGTAGATAATACATTATAATTTATTTAATTTATTTAATAAAATATATTTATAATATATATTATATATATCATTTAAAACATTTTTTAATAAATGACATAGTTCAACCATGCAGTTATAATAATTTATTTTATTATCAAATTTTTCTTTAATAATATAATTAAATATGCGATTAATATTATTAAATATACCGTTTATTAATAATACCATTAATAATTATTTTTATAAATATTAATCTTAAGTAAATAATTTTATGTACGCCATTTATGACCACAAATAATACACGTAAAGAAAATAGTCATAGACTCATCACCAGACCTGGTTTGTAATTCTTGATAAGAAATTTTATTATTTTTACATTTACCACATTTAATAGAATCTGTCATAGAAACTTGTTTAATTTCATAAGCTTCTTTGAGTTTACGTTTCTGTTTTTCAATAATAGTTTCCCATCGTTTTGGAAACATATCCTCCTTAGACATATATGCTATTTCATGGGGTAAAAAGTCCTTATTTTTTAATTTTTCAATTAAATAATTATTGTTAATATAACAATCTGTTTTTAAATTACTATAAATTGCTCTAGCAATATTAGAATATGTATCTACAAATAATTGATTATTCCAAGATAATTGTATTTTTAAGGAATTAGCATAATCTAATGAAGAATTAAAAATACCAATTTCTAAATCATCAATTTCTATATCTGAAATATTAATATTTTTTTTTAATAAATTTTTTACATTATCTCTAATAACGTGTTTATTATTTGTATTTTCTTGTAAAGACATTACACTATATTTATAAAATAGTAAGTATCAATTTTTTATATATATTATATTTAATAATCATAATAATCATCATATAATTCATCTTCTTCTTCATCTAAATAATATTCATCACTAAAATAATATTCTTCGTCTGATAAATAATTTACATTATCTTCATTACAATCATCAGTAATTTCATCAACATAAATTTTATTTTCTTCTTCTTCTCTTAGTTTTTCATAATATTCAATAATATAAAGTAAGTCCTTATATCTACCAAAATATTGTTTATAATGTAGTTGCTTATCCTTTTCCCATTCAGTGTCAGAATAATATTTAGTAAATTGTTCTGAATCATTGTTAATAATGTTAGTTTTTTCATTATTAATAATAGTAAATGAATTACTGATAATATCATCATATTTTTTTGAATAAATATTATAATTTTCTTTAGGGATATTATTTTTATGAAAATAGTAATCAATAATAATGTCCTTTGTTAATTTATTTACATCACGGTTTTCATTTCTTTTTAACATGCACATAACATTGCCGTTAATATAATCATGAAGTGAAGAATCATAAATTGTATTTTCAAATTCAGTAAAATCACACATTATATATAATTTTATTGTATAAATATTATCATTTTTTTTATTTTTATATATAAATATAAAATATATTATAATAACTAATATGCAAGGTTTGAAAAATTTAGGTTCAACTTGTGCAATTAATAGTTTAGTTCAAATAATATGTCGTAACAAATTTTTAAGAAGCAGTATATTAAATGAAGATGTTCCAGAAAATACTTTAGCATATGAATTAAAAGAATTATTAAAAATATTGCATATAGAAAAAAGTTCTGTTAGTCCAAATAAATTTATTAATGCTGTATATAATTATATAAAAGAATTAAATGAGGGAGAACAAATTGATATTACAGAATTATGGTTTTTATTAAATGATAAATTGGCATCTGAATTAAATATAATATCTAAAAAAATAGAATATAATAAAGAATTTGAAAATATTAAATTAAACAGTGAATTAATACATGATAAAGTTGCGTATACAATAAATTGTTTTAATAATAATAAAACAAGTGAATGGTTATGTAAATCACAAGGTGTAATTTTAAATACTGTTGAATGTAATAAATGTAAAAATATGTCTTATAATTTTGAACCATTTAATTCAATACAACTAGATTTACCAAATTCATCAGAACCAAAATCATTAACAGCATTATTTAGAAATTATTTAAAATCAACAGTATCAAAAGATGAATGGAAATGTGAAAAATGCAAAGAATGTACAGAATATACAAAATCTCTAAAATTGTGGAAAATGCCAAATGTATTAATATTTTTAATAAAGAGATATACAAATAATATAAAAAAAAATAATTTAAAAGTGGATATAAATCAAAATATAAATATAAAAAAAGGATGTATATTAATGGATACTAATTTAGAAAAAAAATATCATTTAACATCAATTGGAATGCATATTGGTAATTTAGATAATGGACATTATATTGCAATATGTAAAGATGATGACACTGAAAAGTTTATATTATATGATGATTTAAATATAAAAGTTTTTAACAAAGATAATATTGGATTTTTATCAAAAAATAGCGAAGCATATATGGTTGTTTATAATACTTAAGTAATTATTTTCTTTGTTTAAATTAATGAAACAGATTGCATTAATATTATTATATATTAATTATATATTATCATTTAATTTATATTCAATAATTTATCCTGTAAAAAATAGTTTTATAACAATTGATAAAAAATGGAATTGGAATAATAAATTATTTCCTGAAAATAATAAATGTTCAATTTATATCGGAAAATGGTACTATTATAATAATATAGATTTAATAACAGAAAATAATAAATTAATAGAAAATCCAATATGTTATAACGAAAATATAGTATTAAGCAATTATATATGTAATAATAATAAATTAAAAAGTAGTAAAATTATTAATAAACAAGTTAATGTTCCAAATTATTATAAAATAAATAGACGTTATTATGATAATAATAAAGAATATTATAGATATGAACATTTTAATTTAAATAGAATTATAAAATTAAAAAATAATAATACACAAATATATAATAAATTACCACAAAATGCAGATATATTAAGAACTTTAATACTTCGTCCAAATTTTTGTGGTATTACTTATACACCTTATATACCGCCGCAAAATATAATAAATGAATTATTTGATAAAAATAATATAAATAGTACAAATTTAACATTTACATTTAATATATGGTTAACCGATAATTATATATATAATAATTCAATTAGAACTGGTATGCATGTATCATATGATGGTATAAATGGTAATTTAAAGGAATTTATATTAAAAAAAGATAATTTAATAGATGAACATATTAATACAGATAATAAATTAAATTTAACAGAATTATATAAATCAAAAAACAAAATAGTAACAAATTATACAAATAAAGAATTAGAAAATATAATAGAATTTGATAAAAATACAACTATAAATTATATAATATTAAAAAATAATTGGGTTGGTAATTATAGAATACATAATTTATTAAATAATACACCATCAACGCAAATATCTTGGAGTTCAGATCATAAATATTATATACCAATATCAAATAATGATATTGTAAATTATTATCAATTAAAATTTAGCGATGGTATATATATTAATATTCCGAAAAATTTAAATTTATTTGATGACAATGAAACAATTTATATAGAATTTGCATCTTTTTTTAAAAATGGTTCTGGTATTCAAAGATTTCTTTCTTGGGGAACTAAAAAGAATGGTGGTTTTAAAACACATTGCCATGATATTTGGACAAAAAAATATTAATCTGATAATTCTTCAAATAAATCATCATCAGAATCTGAAACAGTCGGTAATGAATCATAATAATTATTAGTGTTACATAAATAATTATATATAATCCAAAAACAACTCATTATTAAAAACCCGTAAGAAAAATATATAAAAGAAAAAAAATCTATTATATAGAAATGTCATCCATATTAATAAAAAATGCTTCTTTTAATAATGTAGAAAACTGTACAGAATACAGTTTATTAGATAATATAAATAAATTAGTATATAATTTAAAAGAAAATAAATATATTGAAGAAAAAGATATAGTAATAAACGAATTATTAAGTTATAGTATAAATGAAATATATGAAAAAAATATAATAAATATATTATTTAATAGTCCAAATACCATTGAAATAGCACTAATTTTAATTGAAAAATTATCAAATAATAAAGATAATGAGATATATTTAATAGATTATTTACCAAATATACTATTATTAGCTAGTTATAAAAAATCTGAAGAAATTAGAATTCAAGCATATAAAACAGCAAAGGAATTAATAAAAATAGTTAATATTTATTCAACTAATAAAATAAATAATTATTTATTTGAAGGAATTAGTAACACAAGTTGGCAAACAAAGTTATTATCATTAGAATTACTAGGTGAATTTTCAGACCGCTCTATATTACCATTTTCTAAAACATTATCAAAAGTAATGCCAGTTGTATCAAATTCAATGTGGGATACAAAAAAAGAAGTAAAAGAAGTAGCGAAAAATGTTACTAAAAAAGTAATGAATACTTGTCAAAATAATGATATTAAAGATTTAATAGATGTAATAGTAAATACAATAGAAAATCCTGAAAATGTTGGTGAAACATTATATAAATTATCATCTACTGTTTTTGTACAATCTGTAGATAATCCAACTTTATCTATAATTGTACCAATATTAATAAGAGGATGTCAAGAAAAAAAGATAGAAAGTAAAAGACAAGTATGTGTTATAACAGATAATATGTGTAAATTAATTGATTATCCTCATGAAGCATCAACATTTTTACCAGAATTAAAACCATTAATATTAAAATTATCAAATGAAATGTCTGAACCGGAAGCACGTAATATGGCAAATAAATGTTTAAAAACACTAAATAATATAGATGATTATGTTAATACATTTGAAACAACTAAAATAATATCAGAAAGTGAATTAAAAAATATAATAATTAATAATACAAATAATATTAATAGTGAAATACATATAAATTATTTAACATCTGTTTTATTATCTATGATAAACGGTAATTTATTTGATAAAAATAATTGGAATAATATAATATATTATTATCTAGCACCTTTTAATATTACAAATAGTGATATTAATAATATTTATAATGAATGTTATAAAACATGTATACCAAAAGAAATACAAGATGATGAAAATGAGGAAGGGGAGGATTTATGTAACTGTGAATTTTCATTAGGTTATGGAGCAAAAATATTATTAAATAATACAAGATTACATTTAAAAAGAGGTAAACGATATGGTATATGTGGATATAATGGTTGTGGTAAATCAACGTTATTAAAAGCGATTGCAAATGGACAAGTAGATAATTTTCCGCCACCTGAAGAATTAAAAACAGTATATGTTGAACATGATATACAGGGCAGTTATTCAGATTTAAAATTAGTAGAATTTATTAAATTATTTAATAAAAATATAGATGATAATGTTATTTATAACAAACTAATAGAATTTGGTTTTTCAGATGCTAATATTAATTCTGTAATATCTAATTTATCTGGAGGATGGAAAATGAAATTGGCATTATGTAGTGCAATATTAGAAGAACCAGATATATTACTATTAGATGAACCTACAAATCATTTAGATACAACAAATATAAAATGGTTGGAAAATTTTTTAATATCTCAAACAAAAAAGACATCATTAATTATATCACACGATACAAAATTTTTAGATAATATTACAACAAATATAATACATTATGAAGATAATAGAAAATTAAAAAATTATAAAGGAAATTTAGAACAATTTGTAAAAAGAGTACCAAAAGCGAAAACATATTATGAATTATCAGATGAAAATTTATCATTTACATTTCCAACGCCAGGATTATTAGAAGGAATTAAATCAAAAGGAAAAGCAATTATTAAAATGGAAAATTGTACTTATAAATATCCA
>CEVY01084941.1_pt1 | contig 32940 bp, 42 predicted proteins | sample 530681 | NCBI WGS metagenome assembly CEVY01 (sample SAMEA2620855, study PRJEB7988) | marine metagenome | biome: marine biome (ENVO:00000447); feature: surface water layer (ENVO:00002042); material: "saline water (ENVO:00002010), including plankton (ENVO:xxxxxxxx)" | depth 5 m | reverse complement strand
AAAAAAAATTTAATTGGAATAAGCTAAACCACCCATACCTGATAATATTCTTAATACATTGTAATTTACTGCAAAAATAGATACAGTATCACCTGCAACAGGTGAATCATATTTTTGTGCTAATATAGCACTATCTATGCGAGACATATTAAGAGTACCAGAAGGTTGATGTTCTTCAGGTTTTATAGCGAATGAATATACATTTATGTTATTATCAGGAATATTAGTATGATGTTGATATGGTTGAACAAGAGAGAAATATTTTCTATCTCTTCTAGCAAATCTATCATTGCCATTTAATTTTAACAAAGCAGATTCTAATTTACCACCATATGAAATATCTCGAGAAACAGCAGTAGATTTTTCAACCCAAACAAGTTCTTTAACAGGGTGATTGAAATTTAATCTGGTTTGTGTAGATGCTGAAATGCTTTCTTCGCCGGTAAATTGTAATTGTTCAATTAAATATTCGTGTGATAATTGAGCGAATTTTCTTCTTTCATCAGTATCTAAATAGATATAATCAACCCAAATATTAACATTTGGGAATTGAATAGAAGTTGAACCTTCACTTAATGTTGCAGGTATCGAACCATCAGCATTATCTGTAGTAAATTCAACGGTAACATCACTCAAACTAGCAAATTCAATTTTAAATTTTACTTCGTGATATTGAAGTGCTATTAATGGTAATGCTAAACCTACATTGCGGCAAAACCAAAATTCTAATGGTACGAATAATTTATTATTATCTGTTATTGATAAATCTAAACCATTTTCGCCAACCATTTTATTATAACCATCTTTTTTGCCTTCAGGTAAAGATAACTCATTCCATATATACATCCAATCAGAATACTGTTTATCAATTTGTTGTCCTCCAATTTCAACAACAACATTTTTAAGTAATTGTAAACCTACATAATTTTTATATAAAACAATATCTTTATCAGGATTAAAACCAGAATCGGTAGTATCACTTTGTTTATCATTATGAACAATTTGAGGTAAATCCATTTCAACATATACACGATTAATTAAATCACCGTTTCTTGATACAGTGCAAGTAATAGTATTATTAAAACCGGCAGTTCCATTAAAAGTTTGTTGTATAGATTCTAATGCAAAGTTAGTATGTCTGCGATATACTACTTTAAAAAAGGTAATTTGGGGATTACCTGTTAAATAAACATCTTGAGCACCATAGGCAACTAATTGAAGAAGACCGCCACCCATTATTATTAATTCTCTTTATACTATAATATAAGAAAAAAATTTATATTACTTAAGAATGACAAAAGTAAATTATTTATATTAAAATGTTTAAAGAAAAAACATCTAAAAAAAGACTTAATAATAATGAAAAAACTAAAGATAATTGTACTTTAGATACAATGCATCATAATATTATAGAATTATTTGAAAATAAAAAAAAAGAAGAAAATAATTTACTTATTAAATTAGAAGAATTAAAGAAATATAATTCAGAAATAATTAGTAAAATAGAAAATTTATCAATAAATAAAGAAAATTTAGAATCAGTAGAATATAAAACTTTATGGAATAGTAATATTGAAACAAAAGAAAAAATAATAGATTTAAAAAAACAAATAAAGGATATAAATAATTATAATGAAATAGAATATTATAAAGACACAAGCGATATATTGTTCAATTATTATGATATAATAGAAAAAGAATCTAGTATAAATTATCAAAAAAATAAAAGAACAATAATGGATGCATTTAATAATAAAAACATATGCGAAACAAATAAAGATAAAACAAGTTTAGTAGATGAATATCTTTCTTTAACTAATAAACAACACGTTAAAAAAATAAATAAAGAAAATATCGAATTGTGTAAAGAATGTAATACAACACTAACTTGCTTACAACACGAAGCAATTATGATATGTGAAAATTGTGGTTTTCAAGAATTATTATTAGTTGAACAAAATAGACCGATATTAAAACAAAATGCGAAAGATGTTTCTCATTTTAGTTATAAAAGAATAAATCATTTTAGAGAATGGTGTAATCAAGTACAGGGAAAAGAAAGTACAGATATTCCAGATGAAATATTTGAAAAAATTATTAATGAAATAAAAAAGGAAAAAATAAGTGATACAAAAAAAATTACATACGCAAAAATGAGAGAAATATTAAAAAGATTGCGAATAAATAAATATTACGAACATATTAACTATATATTAAACCGAATAAATGGAATACCTACGCCGCAATTTTCAACAGAATTAGAAGAAAAATTATGTATAATGTTTAGAGATATACAGGCACCTTTTTTAAAACATTGTCCTAAAGATAGAAAAAACTTTTTATCTTATAGTTATGTTTTATATAAATTTTTTCAAATTTTGGGTTTAAATGAATATTTAAAATATTTTCCGTTATTGAAAAGTAGGGAAAAACTATATTTGCAGGATCAAATATGGAAAAAAATATGTATAGAATTAAATTATCCGATTATTCCATCATTATAATTTTTTTATTATATCTCTAATATTGTTTTGTTTTCCATTAAAATGATTTTTGGATAATAAACCAAGTACGCGCATAATATCTTTTGTATTTTTTTTTACAATTTTATTTTTGCCACCAATAGCAGCAAAATTTGATAGTGGTGGATTATAACTTAATGTATCAGTTTGCGATACATTTATATTTTTAGGCATTTCTTGAATATCATTTATTGTATAGGGTGCAGCGGCATCTAATAACATTTTTTATCTAAAATATATAAACAATTAAATTATATATTTTTATAATAATGTATACATTTAAAGAATTAATAAGCTTATATCATAAAATAAATGAAAATGATATTGATTATTTTAATAATCGTTACTATATAAATTTATATAATAATATACAAACAGATATTGACAATGAAACTATATTAGAAAGTATTGTAATTAATAGTATTAATTATAATATGAATAAAATTAACAAAATATATATTATAATACCATTAATTTATACAATAACAATTTATCTTGGATTTAAACAATTTATATGTATGATTAAATAAATAGAATAAATGAATTTATATAGTGACAGACTAGGTAAATTAAATTTTGATGGCACAGATGGTTCATTAAATTATATAAATTTAGATAGTAAAAAATCTATAATAATAGGAGAAAATGCAGGAGAAAAAATATTAGTATCTAATACTTCAAACAATGAATTCAATGTATTAATTGGTAACAATGTTATAAAAAATGGTAATCGTGTAAAAGAGTCAGTAATAATAGGATATGGAATGTGCAAAAATATTAATAATGGTGAAAAAAATATATTAATTGGTTATGATGATACAGAAAGGGAATTTAAAAATATAAATAATGTTATATCAATAGGTTATCTTAATATTATTAATTCAAATATAAACAATAATATAATATATGGAAATAATAATAAAATATTGTCACAAAATTCGATATTAATTGGTAATAATAATAATATTTATTCCGATAATAATATATATATTGGAAATAATTTAATTGAAAATTGTAAATTAAACATAGACGATACAATTATAAAAAGTAATGAAAATTATATATATATTGGAGCAAAAGCAAGTGATAAAGTATTAATAGGGTATGATATAAAAGACAATAATATAAATGAAAATTTATCATCTATAAACGTGAAAAATGGATTACAAACAGATAAAATAAGTATAAATAATGTTACGTTAAAATCGCCAAATATATCAAGTAATATTGAATATATATTACCGAATAATAATATAAATAATTCAAATGAATATTTATTATCAATTAAAAATAATAAAGAATTATATTGGAAAGATTATAATAGTTTGTCAATAAAATCGTTAGATGATATAAGTAATGGAAATAAAAATAAATATATTACAGATAATATTTATAATAATAATTTAACTATAAAGGGAGTATTAACAGTTCATACATTAAATGTAATAGGTAATACGCCATACATTACAAATCAAGATTTATATAATAATATTGATAAATTTATTGGTCCACGTGGTTTAAAAGGCGACAAAGGTCAAAAAGGTGATACGGGTGCACAGGGTATTAAGGGGGATAAAGGCGATGGTTATATAAGTGGTACGTATAATAGTAGCACGGGAATAATAAAATTTATAAGTAATAATCCTTCATTAAATTTTGAAACATTAGATATACGAGGCGATAAAGGAGATGGTTTTACTAGTGCATCATATAATATAGAAAGTGGTAAAATAACATTTAGAGGAACGAAAAATGAATTAAATTTTACAACAGAAAGTTTAAAGGGGGAAAAAGGAGAACCGGGAACAATTATAACAGATATAAATGCTGGAAATAATATAACAATTGAAACAAAAACAGTTGAAGAAAATGATATTCCTATAATAAATTTAAAAAATAATATAAATATTAGTAATATTAATATAAATGAAAATATAAAAGTAAATAATACAAAAATAAATACATTTTATATATTAAATACAATATTTTATAAAGAGTATCAATTTAGTATTAATAATATATTAACAAGTAATATTTTTACAATGGATGAATTGCCTAATAATACAATTGCAATATTAAGTGATATATTTATATCAAAAAATACATTAAATATAAATAATATAACACATCGTTTTGGTAAAAATCATAGTAAAATAAACTTAGATAGTAGTTTAAATACACAACGACCAAGTTTATATTTAAAAGATATAAATAATAATCCAGTATCTTTAGAAAAAACAACACAAATAATAACCAAATCAATAGATAATATAGGAGAATGGTATAATTCAGTAATAATATATTTAGACAATGATAATAAATTATATTATTCAAATGATGGAAAAAATGATGCTACAGGATGGATACATCTAATAGTAAAGGGATATTATTTATAATTAATCAAATCGCAATATACAATCGCCTCTAGATATATCTTGGCATAATTTTTTTTTTAATTGTTTTTTACTATCAATAATCATAGAATTATATAATTCATCATAATTTTCTATAGCATAAAATATAATATTATTATTAAATGCCCATCTAAAAAAATTTAATTGACCGATAGTTGTTTCAATATAATTAGTATTATCAATATAAAATGTTATACGTTGATGTCTTCTAAAAGAATCAAAATTTAATTTAGCATAAGATTTTAATTGTGCTCTGTAGTCTAAATATAAATTAAATTTTTTATATTTATGGTTATCAGTTGTATTTGGTAATTTGTAATAAATATTATTATCATTGTTTAAAATCCAGTATATAATATTATTATTTCTTGCATATGCGGTAACAAACCAGTCAATTAATCTTAAAGATAATTTATGTTTTCCGTTAATAATTTCGTAAAGTAATTTCTTATATTTAGTATTTTTTTTATAAAAATCATTTAAAGAACATAGTAATAGTTCTTGTGATTTTTTCATAATTAATTAAATATCTATATATGTCTTTAAGTATTTGATAAAAAAATTTAAACGAATAAAAAAATAAATTTAAGCAGTCATTTCAGTTGGCGCGGAACCAATATCAAATAAACCAGCTACTCTGTTATCCGGTTCAATTGTACTTATTCCCCAAGGACTTACGGGAATTTGTGGATTTGGTGGTTCGTAACGTAATTGTAAATTAGCATTACGTAAGGATTGTCCAACTGTATTAACGCCGATGTGATAACCGGCTGTTAAAAAGTTTTGATCTTGAACATCACCTGAACCAGATGGGTTAACTTTCGCCCATTTTGAATTTGCACCTTGTGGCAATAAATCATCCGATGTTAATTTATCTCTAGGAAAGCAATTGGTAGATGAGGAATCAGCGACTGGTTCTTCATCACTTACTTCTTCGGATGGTTCTGGGGTTTCAGATGATTCAGAAACGGGTTGATTATAAGAATCACCCAATGGGTCAGAACCATAAATTTCATCGTTATAAAATTCTGATTTTAATCCTATTGATTTGTCTACCGAAAATTCAGGGTTATTTTGAGCCTTTAAACCAACAGAAGAAGCGGGAGTAGGTTCGCCTAAAAAGTTTTCCACATTATCAACTTGAGATTTAGAATTATATGTAATTAGTAACAACATTATTAATAATAAGAATAAAGCAATTGAAAATGATATAACAACTGTATTTTTATTTGAAGCCATCTTCCTATATTTTTTTTTATACTATCTATTATCATTAATAGATAAAATATTCTTGATATTATTTTTTAAAATAAATATTTTATTATTCCAATTTTTATCTGTTATATCCATATTTTTAATTTCATTAATTAATTCAGTATTTATAATTTTAAATGAATTTATTTTATCTATTTTATTTTTATAAATAATTAAATACTCGTCTAAACTATTTATTGTATCATTTAATGTATTTTCCCATTCTTTAGTTATATCTAAATTATTTATTTCTATATCATCATCATCTTTATAATTTGTTATTTTTATTTCATTTATTAACCATTTATTAACAATTTTATCTTTAAAAATAAATAAACCTAATAATTTAATTTTAAAATTAAATATATATTTATCGCTATTTTTAAAAATATCAAATATTTCATTATTAATATCTAAATTCTTATCATTATAATATATTTTTGTATTATTTGATACTATTGATTCCAATATATTTGTTTGTTCACATACAGAATTATAAAAAATATTTTTTAATTCTTGGTCAGTTAAATCATTAGAAAACCATTTTTTATTATATTTTATTATAGTATCTAATGAGCATTTATCAATATCATTAAAAAAAGTTTTATTATCGGTATTTATATATAGTTTTAATTTCAATGCATTTGTTTTATTTGATAAATTGATAATATTATGAATTTTAATATCATATAAATCTATACTTATATTATTTATTGGTTCCGATATATAAGATTTTTTTTTAAAATAGGGGCTTTTAAATTTAACGTTCATATAAAAAATAATATATTATGCTATTTAATAATAAGATATAGCTTAAAAAAGAAATGACGCAAGAAAATGAAAAACCCGATTTTGTAAAATTTATTACAGACTATATTAAAGAAGAAATATCAAAACCAAATATAAAAACAGAAATAATTAAACCAATATTAGTATATTTATTATATTATATAATACCATTTATTATAATTTTTATATTAATAAACTTTATAACAACAATATTGGCAGTATTTTTAGCATTTCATTTTAAAAAATCTGGTATTTCAATGCTGTAATTCATATTGTGACTTTTAGTATTTTCATATAATATTGAAAATGAATATAATTTATTATAATCTTGAAATTTATCATAATTTTTTACAATAAACCAAGCCCTTTTATATGTATTTTCTATCGTTTCATATGGTTCTTTCATAATTATATAAATATTATTATTATAATGCAATGATATATACTCAAACATATTATTTATAGTTATTTAATAATTATATCATTTTTTTATATAAGTAATGCGACAATTTATGTATATTTTTTAGATTATAGTAAATTAAAATGAATAACAATGAAATAAAAAATCTAAATGAATTATTAGATTTTAATACAACAAATAAAAATCACATACTTGATAATTTAATTACATCGGAAAATAATAATACAGTTAATAATATCGAAATAACAAATAATGTTTACAAAGATACTGATATAGAAAATTGGGGAAACAATTTACCCGAACTTTGTGGTAGTAAAAAATTAATTTTGAAAATATTAAATAATCCTATTAACAATAAAGAGTTATTACTTAAAAGACAATCCGCATATATTAATAATTATGACGATGTTTGTTTTAAAATATTAAAAGAATATGAAAATGATATTTTATGGACATTTAAATTAAATGATGAAATTTTAGAAGATAACGCAATACACGCACTGTTCCCATCTTCATTTATATATAAATATATTAATTTAATAGAACCAATATTAGATAGTTATCATTTTTATAAAATAGGTTTTATACCTTTATCGTCTCTTATATATCCAATAACAAGTTTATTGGCGCCATTTTTTTATTTAAAAAAATATATGAATACAAATTTAACAATTAGTAACTATTTAACACTTATAAAAAATTTTTTAATTTTATTTTTTAAATCAACGGGCAATTTCAAACAAAACATATTAAAATTTATATTTTTTTGTATTTATGTTTTCATATATATGTATAATATATATCAAACATTTGAGTTTTCCTACATATTATATAATACAAAAAAAAATTTACATAAAAAAATGGATGGATTAATAAAATTTATAAATGAAGCAAATGAAATTATCGATAATTTTAATAAAGAAAAATCACAAGAAATTATGCTAAAACCATTTATAAATAAATACTATTATCCGTATGAATTAAAATTAAAAAATACAATGACTGATATTTATAAATTATGGAAAAATGATAGTATTAAAGAAACTATAAGTAAATTATTATTAACAATATATACTTATGATATTATTAATTCAATTAGTAAGATTAAAGTAGTAAGTAATTATAATAATTGTTATTATGATAATTATAATTCTACTAAAATATGGGGTATGAAAAATCCCGTATTAAGTACAACTCAGGTTTCAAATCCGGTTGATTTAAATAAAAATATTATAATAACGGGACCAAATGCAGCAGGTAAAACAACATATGTAAAATCTATATTATCCAATATTATATTATCTCAAACTTTCGGTATAATATACGGTAATAAATCAAGTATGCAATTATATGATTGTATTTATTCTTTTATGAGAATAACAGATGAATTAGGTAAAAAATCTTATTTTGAAGCAGAAGCGGAATTATGTTTAGAAATGATTAATAAATCAAATGAAATGATAAAATTGAATAAAAAAGGATTGTTTTTAATGGATGAACCAATGCATTCTACCCCTCCAACAGAAGGTATGGCAACAGCATATGCAGTTGCTGAAAATATAGGATTGAAACCAAATATTAATATAATTATAACGACGCATTTTTATAAATTAACAAATTTAGAAAAAAAATATCCTGATAAATTTATCAATTTGTCCGTTGAAGCAATAGAAAATAATAACAATTTTATTTTTCCTTATAAAATTAAAAAGGGAAGTTCATGTCAATGTATCGCTATAGAATTATTATCTGATAAAAAATTTCCATTATCAGTAATAAATAGTGCGAAAAATATAAAAAAAATAATATGCAATAATATTTTAGATAAATTTAATGTTTGATTTTAAAATGAATAATTTATATTATTATTTATTTTTAATTTTTGGTTTTATTAGTATTTTGATTGTTCTTTATTTCTGGAGAAAAATTATAAATTTAACTAATTCAAATGATATATTAGATAAGAAATGCACATTACTAAAAAGAGAAAATAAAGTATTAAAAGAAGATTTCATTACCAAAAAAATACCAGAAGATAGTAATGTTGTTATGAATGAAATATTTAATGTTAATGATTTAGATGAAAGTATTGAAATAGAAGTAGATAATGTAAATACACCGGATACTTATGTAAAAGAACCAGAATTAGAAAATAATGAACCAATTGTTGTAGATTTATCTAATGATATAACAGATATTGTAGATGAAATAATTAAACCTAATAATGATTCAGATATTAAAGATATAATTGATTTATCGGATATTAAAAGTGAAAAAAATGATGATAGTTCAAGTACAGTAAGTGAAATAAGAGTTGGTACATATAGTAGAAGTAAATTAAGTAAGTTATCTGTTGATAAACTTAGAGAAATATGTATTAATAATAATGGTTCTGATGAAGGAACTAAACAAGTATTAATTGAAAGAATATTAAAAGAAGAATATAAATAAAAAAAATTCTTAATTATGAATAGAGAGAATAATATTATATTATGAATAATAAATCAGATGAATATATGTGTCCTTTAAGAATGTCTGATGGTCGCTCAATGACTGATTATCGCCCTAAATGCATGGTAAATTATGATTTAGTTCAAAATATTAGTGATGCTAATTTAGTAAAAAGTAGTTATGAAACCAGAATGTATTTACAAAAAAATGCTTCTGATATTATGAAAAATCAAACACAAAAAAGTATAGATAATTTAATACCCCATACTAAATGTAAAAAACCTGTTGATATGGGTACGCTTTTACCTGAAAAATATGTAGTATCTTGTAATTCAGTATCTTGTAATAAAACTCTATTTGATATAAATGGTCTAGGCGATGGTAGAGTTGGTGATACATCTCTTTTATTTGAAAATTAAATTTATGTTTTTTTTATAAATATTTTATATAGATAAGATAAAATGAATTTTAATAATGAATATGTATCTGCTATTATTAAAGTTATAGATAATAAGGTAAAAATAACAGGTAATTCTAAAGAAAATTATGTTGTTGAAATTGTTGCTGCAAATCCAGCTGATAAATTAGGTAATTATAGTGGAACTAATTTACCTTTTCCTAATTATGATATAGCATTTGAAAATACACCTAATTATCATAAAGTTGAAAATAATATATTTGATATTACATTTGAATATCCAAATAGTTATTATTCTTTAGATAAAGGTATGATACAGATTAATCCATCAATTAAATTTATGATTTATAAAAATGAAGAACTTATTTCTAATATTTCTGTTGAATTACCAAATAAATGTAATCTTAAAACTCTTATAAATAGAAATATTAATCACGTACCCGAATTCTATGATGATAAATATCATATATTACCTGTTGCAACAGCCGAGAATACTATGTATAATTATTCAGACTTTAAAATTATAAATAACGGTGCATAAAAATATATTTTTTTTTTATTTAATTTATCGGTAAATAAAAATTGATTAATTATCTATTATTAAAATTATATGGGTATAAATTTAATTATTGTTGAAAGTTATACAAAAACAAAAACAATAAATAAATACTTAAATGACGGAACAAATAAGTATATTGTTACTTTTTCACAAGGGCATTTTTGTAATTTACCAAAAGAAAATCTAGGTATCAATATTACAAATTGGACTGGTAATTATGTAGTTACAAATAAAAAAATTATTGATAATATTCGTACACAAGTTAATAAAAGTGATAATATATATATTGCTTCTGATCCTGATACGGAAGGTGAAGCAATCGCATATCATATTTATAATCACATTAAAGATTTAATTAAAAATAAAAAATGTTATAGAATAAAATTTAATGAAATTACCAAAAAAGCAATTAAAAACGCTATTGATAATCCTCTAAATATTGATTTAAATATTGTTAACGCACAAGAAACCAGAAGATTTTTGGATAGAATAGTTGGATATAAATTATCTCCAATTTTATGGAATAAATTTAATGATAAATTTTTAAGTGTTGGTAGAGTTCAAAGTGTTGCTTTACAATTATGTATAGAAAAACTTAATAATATTCAAAATTTTAGTAGTGAAAAATATTGGAAATTGGTTGGTAAATTTAAACAAAATAATATAGTAATTGATGCAACTTCTGATAAAATTACAGATGAAACACAATTAGAACAAATATTAAATAATTTAGATAATATTAATAATAAATTTAATTTAAAAATAGAATTAACTGATAGAATAGAAACACCTAAAGCACCTTATACAACAACGACTTTGCAACAGGATGCTTATAATTTATTTCACTATAATGCAAATAAAACAATGGAAATTGCTCAAAAATTATATGAGAATGGTTATATTACTTATATGAGAACAGATTCAGTTAATTTATCAAATGATTTTAAATTTAAATTACAAAAATATATACAAGATAAATATGGTGATAATTATTCAAAAATTAGAAATTTTAAAAATAAAATAGTAAATTCTCAAGAAGCACATGAGGCAATTCGAATTGTAAATCCAGATATTATTAATTTAACATTAACAGATGAATTAAATTCTTACCATGATAAATTATATAATATGATATGGAAACGAACAATTGCTTCACAAATGACAAATGCTGTTTATAAAAGTATTTATATGAATATAAATTGTATAAATAATGATAAATGTGATAAATATATCTTTATATCAAATAAAGAATTTTTAATAGAAAAAGGATTTCTAATTGTATATAATAAAGAATTAGAAGATTATAAAACTTATTTAAATAGTTTAAAACAAGATGATAATGTTACAATAGATACTATATCTCTAAATTGTGATTTATCAGAACCAGTATCTCTTTATAGCGAGGTTACATTAATTAAACAATTGGAAAAAAAAGGTATTGGAAGACCATCTACATATTCGGGTATAATTGATAAATTATTAAATAAAAAATATGTTATAAAAGGAAAAAATCCATCAATTACGGTTACAACCTATGATTTAATAAAAAAACATAAAAAAGATATAAAAAAAAAGGAAAAAACAGTTAAAACAGGTGGTAACAGTAAAGATTTATTGGTTCCATCACAACTTGGAATAGATACAGTTGAATATTTATTAAATATTATTCCATTTCTTTTAAATGTAACATTTACATCAGAAATGGAAAATGCATTAGATAAAATAGCTATAGGTAGTTTATTAAAAGAAAATGTATTACAAGAATTTTATGAAAAAATAACACCAATTATTGATAAATATGGAGTAATTAATAATACAAAAAAAGAATATAATACAGGGATTATAAAAACTAAATATGGTTATTGTTATTATCATAAAAAAGATAATAGATATTTAAATATTGAACCGTATTTAAAATGGAAAAATAAATCTGTTGAAAATTTAAATAATAATGAAATAGAATTTTTATCTTCATTACCAAAAAAAATAGATAATAATACGTATTTACATTTAGGTAAATTTGGACTATATTTGAAATCCGGTGATAAAAATATTAAATTAGATAAAAAAAAATGGGATACATATATTAATCAAATTTAATATAAACTGTACTTGTATTTTTAACAGTATTTATAAGAATTTCATCTTGTTCATATAAATGACTATATTTTTTAGCAATATTTATTATCTCATTCATTATATTATTATCTTTTTGATGTATTAAAGTTAATGTATGAGTTAATTCTTTATTTCCATTCCAATAACCGATATTTTTAGAACATGTTGTAAATGAATTAAATTTATTTTTAATATATAAATTTACAAAATAATTCCATTCTTTTTTAGTTACAGTTTTTATAATATTATTTTTATTTATTTTTGAACCAAAATAACATACAGTAGTATAATAAGACATATATATATCTTCTAATTACTAATATATCTATTTAAGTTAAAGTTTATATTTTTATATTTATTTATTAATAAATTACATATATTAATATATTTATTTAATTCATTTATTAATTCATTTATATATAAGTAATTATTATTATTTATTAATTCTATTTTTTCTGTTTTTACTTTTTCATTATATATTAACCGGATTAAATCTTTTTTATTTAATAAATTCAAATCTTTATTATTTATATATCTACAAAAGGGACACTTATATTTAGCAGATACCGCTTTAATATTATTAAATAATAATAATTCAAATGTTTCTAAATTATTACAACAGTTTATACAGAGTGTTTCATTACATTGATAACAATGCAACGCTTCCGAATTAATACTATTTAAACATATTTTGCATTCCTTAATATTATTCATATTATTACATTAAGAATATTTAATTATTTTTCATATATTAACACTTATTTACTTGATTTTTTTTTTAAATTATGATTCAATTTATGTAATTCTTTCGCAATTAATGATAGTGAATCAGCTATAGTTATACCATTGCTATCTATAAATACTCCTTGAAACATAGCAGCAAGACCTTCGTTTGTTACACCAATGCTATCAAATATTTCATTTTCATCTTCATCTTCATCTTCATCATCTTCATCATCTTCATCTTCGTCTTCATCTTCATCTTCATCTTCATCTTCATCTTCGTCTTCTTCATCATCACTTTCATTATTTGCACTTAAATCATCATCACTATCATCATTTTCATTTATTTCATCATCACTATTTATTTCATCCTCATTATTTTGTTTTTTATTACCTGATAATTTTTTTATATCTGTTAAAATTGATGTAATACTATTTGTTAAATTTATTTCATCTTCTGAATATGTACTACTGTTTTCATCATTATCTTTCTCGCTTATTACAATTGTATCTTTCATTATAAATTTTAATACTTAATTCTTTATATATTTTTTTAAATTATTATTAATTAGTAGATAAAAATATAATGAAATCAAAAATAATATGGTTAATAAGTTTTTTATTTGGATTATTTTTAACATTTTATGTAATTATTATTAATAATTTTTTTAAAAATCAATCAATAATAAAAGAAAATTTTGTTAATGATACAGAAATTGATAATGCAGAAATAGATAATGTAGAAATGCCGTTAGAAGAAAATAATGATACAATAGATAACGATTCATCTATGCAAGAAACAGATGAAATAAGTAATACTGTTGAAAATAAAATAGGTGAAAAACCAGAATTATGTTATTCAAATTATAGAGAAACTAACATAAAACAAAAAATAAATGATTATACAATTATTCCGTTTAAAGATGATATATCAATTTTAATTAATACTTATAATGTAAAAAATAAAAAGATACATAATACAAAGTTTAAATGGTATAATGAATTAATTAATAATCATATATATAATAGCGATAATGAAAATAATAACGAGTGGTTTAACATTAGTAATCCTGTTAATTTAATAGAATATACAGATACTATTAATAGTGCTGATTTATTAAATGTTCAACTTTCGGGACCACCTGGTATTAAATTGGTAAAAAATACCAATTATATATTAAATAATATGAGTATATTATCTATAATTAAAATAAATAAATTAGATGATGATGTTAATTATAATTTTATAGAATTGGCACTGCAAACAAATATTGATAACAATAAAGATAGTGACGGAGATAATATTTATAGTTGGGGTGTTATATCATTGCAATTTAAAAATATAAGTAAGTGTAAATTCAATATAATTATTAGATTTGGTGATAAAAAATATGAATGGAGCGATTTAGATAAAAGAATACTATTAAATAAAAATGTATTATTTGGTATTATTTATGATGGCAACAAAATTAAAGTTGTATTAGATTATTTATTTAAGGAATTTATTTTTGGTAACACATTACTAAAAGTTGGTTCAAATCCATTAGTTATTAATAAATATGGTTTAATAGATATGGAATTATTTACTTTTGTATATTATAATAAAAATTTATCTGATATTGAAATCGATTTATTTATTAAATATAATAATTATTATATAAATTTATTAAATAATAGAGAATCGTTAGTAAATTCCTTATCACTTTGTGAAAATGATAAAATATCAAAAATTAATACATTACAAGATAGAATTAATTATTTAAGCGAGCAGATAGAAGAAAAAGATAAATTATTAAAAAATATTAATAAACAATTAGAATATATATAAGAAATATTTATAAATTATATTTATAAAAACAATAATGACTATTAATGGTGCCATAGTTATATTAACACAAAATACAATAGAACGTAAAATTTATTTAAAAAATTGTTTATATTTTTTATTTCAAAATTTTAATAGTAAATTTAAATATCCTATAATAATTTTACACGAAGGGGATTATTATAATAAAGATAAACAAGAAATTTTATCAAGTGTTAGAAATAATTATAGAAATTTAATATCATTTACAGAAATTGATAAAACAGATTTTAAAGTCCCTGATTATATAGATGAAAATAAATTAAATAAACTTGTTAATTTGCAAATTGTTCCATATTGGAGAAATATTAAATATAGATTAATGTGTAATTTTTGGATAAATCATTTTACAAAATATACAAAGGATTATGATTATATAATGAGACTAGATGATGATAGTATAATTGAAGAACCTATTAATATAGATTTATTTGAATTATTAAAAAATAATGATAAAGTGTATTTATCAAATATTGTTCATATAGATTGTGGTTTATGTAATTTTAGAATGAAAGAATTATTTAATAAAATATTTCCAAATAGTTCGGATAAATTAGATAATTTATTTATAAAAACAAAAATACAAAAAAATAGTAAAGTATATACTAATGTTAAAAAGTTTATTAAAGAATTGGATAATATTGATATAGATGATGATATTGAATTAGATATGCCAATAATGTTTTATAATAATTTTTTTATAACTGATATTAATTTCTGGAAAAGACAAGATGTAAAAGATGTAATAACTGAAATAAATAAAAATGGTAATATTTTTTATTGTAGATATGGTGATGCACCATTGCAAACTCTTATTGTTAATTTATTAGAACCTGATAAAATAACAAGAAGTGTATTTAAATATTCTAAAAGATTACAAAGAGAATGTTTTATAGATAGTGAAAATAATTTACATAGTTATATGCCTGGTGATTATAATAACTCGAGTTGTATTTTTGATAAAAAAAAATGATATATTAAAATTATATAAATAATATAATAATATGAAATATATAGGGGCACATATTAGTAAAAAAGGAACATTAATTGATACAATTAAACATTTGCATAGCAATGAAGGAAATGCTATACAAATTTTTGCATCTTCGCCAATGAATAGTACAATACCTGATATAGAAAAAATAAAATCAGAGTCAAAAGAAATTATAAAATATTGTGATGCAAATAATATTAAAATAGTTGTTCATGGTTCGTATGTTATAAACTTGGCTTCTGATAATATAAATAAAAGATATGTTGAAATAAAAGATAGATGGTGGATTAAATTATTACTTAAAGAATTAGATGCCTGTGAATTATTAAAAGGTGTAGGTGTAGTTATTCATGTTGGAAAACATACAATAAATACACCTGAAAAAGGATTAGAAATTATGTTCGAAGCAATAAAATATATAATTTCTTATTTACAAAGTAATAAATATAATTCTAAATTATTTATTGAAACTCCTGCAGGTGTTGGTACAGAATTATTGACTACTGCTGAAACATTTATTAAATTTTATAATAGATTTAATAAAACTGATAAAAAATATTTAGGTATCTGTTTAGATACTGCACATATTTGGTCATCAGGTAATGATTTAATACAATACTATAATACGTTTAATGATATCTATAATGATATCGGTGTTATTCATTTTAATAATAGCAAAGTTGAAAAGGGATCTTTGATTGATCGACATGAATTTATTTTTAGTGGAAAAATAAATACAAAATGTTTAGAATTATTTTTAAATAATTTAAAATCTGATAGTATAATTATATTAGAAAAACCTTCTACTGATTTGCTAAATGAAGATATTAAATTTATAAAAAATAATTTTAATTAAATATACTTTATGGAAATTATATTTTCCTATTATTTTTTTTTTATAAAAAATGATTATTATTTTTAATAATTAAATAAATGTATTATTTAAAATTATATTCAGTTTTATTTCTAAATATTATTGAAATTATTAATTCAATACATATTTATAAAAATAATAATAAATATATACATAAATCAAAATCAGATGGTTATATAAAAAAATTATTATATAGAACGGATAAATCATATTCATATCATTCGGATGATAAATATAACGAAAATTATTTATTTCCTCTGAGTTATACACATTCTAAAATTGAATATATTTATGATTTTAATAAACCAGAACTAAATAATAATAGAAAAAAAATTTCATATTATAATGAATTTTATCACGACTTTTAATTAAAAAAATTGATATTTTATAATTATATTATTTTTATTATGAACGAACATAATATTAATGTCGCTAATCAATATAATTTAATTTCTAATTCTTTTGATAATTCAAGAGTTAGAATTTGGAATAATGTTAAAGAATTTTTAAATACTAAAAATAATAATGAAGAATTGTTAGATTGTGGTTGCGGTAATGGTAAAAATATGATTTACGCAAATAAAATCGGATATGTTTCAGAAGGATTTGATATATCAGATAATTTGTTAGATATTTGTAGACAAAAAAATTTAAATGTATTTTATCACGATGTTCTCAATTTAAAACTAACACAAAAATATGACAAAATTATTGCTATCGCTATATTACATCATCTTAAAAGTGTAGAAGAACAAATATTATCTATAAATAATTTATTGGACTGTTTAAAAGATGGTGGCACTTTATTAGTATCTTTTTGGTCAAAAGAAAAAAAATTTAATAACAGCGAATATAGTAAAAATGCTATTGATTATAGAGATTTTAAAGTTGGTCCTAATATTGTTGATTGGAAATTAGATAAAAATAATACTGTAAAAAGATTTTACTATATTCATGATTATGATTCGATTATAAATCTGGTAAATAAAGTAAATCATAAATATATTATATATTGGGAAATGCAAAATTGGTTTATTATATTTTATAAATAATATATTCTAATAGTTTATATAGAAATGTTAAAAAAAACTAAAACATATATTACATTTTTTATTTGTTTTTTAATAGTTTTTATTCTTTTGGCAACTTTATTATATTTTTTTACAAATAGTAATAGCAGAAATAATAGAATTTGTTTAACTATTGATCAATATAATAATTTATTATCAAATACTACTCAAATTATTCCTGAACCACAACCTATATATGACAAAACTGACACTATTAAAAGAGACCATAAAGTTCTAGATGACGATTTATACCCACCACTAAATCGTTCTGATACAAATACGCATACACAATTGGCAAATAATATAATTAATCGTAATATGTATGTTAAAACAAATAATATAGATGATACATTTAGACTTGTTGGATATGTTACTAATAATGCAACTGAAGTTGATAATGGAAATAATAGTTGGAAATTATTTGGTAGACAAAAAGATAGACATTCTTCAGAATTTTATATGACACCAACAAACAGCAATAATGATTTAAAAATTCCTTTAACAAGAGATATTATTGTTAATGATAAATTAGATGATATATATTCTATACCAAATACATTAACATTTAATTCCCCATTATTAAATAAAGAACCTTATAACGTTGTAGAAGTTCCTAAAGCTGATTTAAGTTTTTCATCTGATTATTTATAATATACACATATGAATTCCTGATAATAATACTACTATGCTTCCAACATTTATTATTTTTTTATTTATTTTATTTTTAAATATTATAGAACGTAAATTTGAATATAATAAAGGTGATTGAAGTAATATAAATATTGGACTAGATATTCCGTATGGTACTAATGTTGCTATTAATAAAAATATAAATGCTATTTTTTTACTTATGTTTGTTCCATATACGACCGGTATAGTTTTAATATTTTCCTCTTTATCACTTTTCTTATCTAGTATATCTAATATAATTTCTTGCCACATTATGATATTAAATATATATATAACTGGTTTTAGTATATTTATAATACTTTTATCTACAATTATTCCCCCTATTATAATTGATTGTGTAATTGTTAATGCAACGCCAATATTTTTTAATAATAATATTGGTTTTATTAAAGGTGTATATATATATGAAAACAAAATTGAACTAGATAATATTATTCTAGCATTTGTATTATTTATTAAAGATATTAATATTATATTAATTACATTTAATAAATAAGACGCTCTTAATACTTCTTCACTTTTTAGTAACCCTTTATTTAATACTTTCCAGTCCTTATATTTATCTACACCACGAATATAATCAAAATAGTCATTTATTATCATGCTATTGCTTCCTATCAATACTGATAATAATCCCAATAATAATATTTCAGGATTATAAAAAACATTTACATTATGTGTTGCTATAAAACTACCAGTTATTGGTAACATAAATTCAAAAGGTATATTTTTCGCTCTTGATAATGTTAAATAACTATTAATATTTGTTTTAAAATTAATATTTTTTGGTAAATTACTATTTAAACACATAAAAGGTGCAAAACAATTTGATAGTTCTAAATAGAGTAATAATAATAATATTTTTCTCATAAATATAAAAATTGATTTTATATTTATATATTAATTAATGGATATCAATAATATTTTCGAAACATATATTAATAATATGATTGAAGAAAAAAAATTTTATAAAAGTAAAAAAAATAATACTACTCCTGAAAAAGTTAATTATATATATCCAAAAAAAAGAGTTAAAACAGTTAAATGGAGTAAGTATATTGATGTTTATTATTATTAAAAATATGATAACCATATATTTAGCACATCTATATCATTTTTCTCTATTATTTTATTATCTAATAATTTAAAATATATTTCCTTTATTATTGATTTAATATAATTTATGTCTATATCTTTTTTTATTTGTATTTTATTCCATTCTGGTGTTTTTGATTTGTGTAAATATTTATCAATATTTTCATATATATATTTATTTGGTTTAGTATTTTGATTTACAACTAAATTATTAAATAATAATACTTCATAATTATATTTTAAACATAGATTAATAAATATGTAATGTGATATATTACTATCAATATTTGAATATTTTGTGGCATATGGTAATATCGTTTTATTTTTAATTATTTTATTTGAAAAAGCATTAATGTTTTTATCAAAATATAAAATTTTTCCAGCATCAAAATCTGATTTAGTATAATACTTATAATTATTAATATAAGGTACTGCTATTAAAGGTTTATATAATTCTAATAAATTTTCATAATTCGCACAAAATTCTTCAATATTTTCAATTACTATATTATCACAGTCTATAAATATATAATAATCGTATGTTTCATTTAATTTATTTACATATTCTAATAATTTATTTCTATTATATTCCCATTTATTATTTTTATAATATATAGTTGTATCTTCACTATTATTCTCATAGCTCAATAATATATAATTTTTATTTTTAAAATAAACATAATTATCAGTTAATTTATTTTTAGATGTTAATAAATATAAATATTTCATTTTTGTATTTACTGATACAATATCGTAAATACTATTAATTATATTAATATTTTTTGCATATTCTATATTTAAATCTTTACTTATATTACTTATAATATTTGCTGTATCTGTATTTATTAATAAATTATTATTAGTTTTTTGCAATATTACATTTACAATTAAACTTCTAAATATATCACTAATATCTTTAGATAATGATGAAGGTAATATAAGAGAGCAATATAAATCTTTATTTAACCAAAATGTATTTTTGGAATTAAAAACTGCTATATTATTATTATTTATAAATACATTACTATTTTTTACAGTATAATTATCACACGTAACTATATTCAATAATTCATTATCTTTTACTAATCCACTTATAATTGATGGAGTTTTATTAGTATCTTTTACATTATAATTATCATTAGCTAAATATTTAATTGGAAAACCTCTTTCCCATAATTTATTGTTATAAAAATAGTTTGTCATATTTATATATTTGCAACTAGATTCTAAAATTTTTGAAGAATTATTTACTAAAATATTATCAAAATTATCAATATGTTCTATATTATCATCGGTTTCATATATTATTTCATAATTATTAATTATTGCGTATAAATATCCTATTATTTTTCTTGAATAATTATTAAATGGTATTGCTTCGCTTAATTTTTTAAAATATGTATTTTGAAATTCTAAACTTAAAAATATACAATTTAAATCAACATATTCATTATATGGCGTATTTATATCGGCAACTATAATTGTATTATAATTCACATTATTTATATGTTTTAAAATTTCATCTGTTGGTGCATTATTTGTTATAATTATTATACATTTCTTTTTTAAAAAACAGTTGCTTAAAGTATTTATAAATTCAGGTTCTCTAAATATTTTTATAGGATGTAAAATTAAATTATGTTCTATTTTAAAACTTTTATTAATATATTTTTCAGTTACATTTATATTATTAAATTTTGATATAATATCACTTTTAAAAGTATGGTAATTATTTTTATCTTTTTCTATATTATTAATAACACTTGGTATAACCAATTCTAAAAATATATTATATCTAGAAAATATATCAAATAAATCAAATAATGAGGGTGTTAAATATTTTCGTGGAAGATAAAAAAAATCTGCAAAATCATTTGTAAATTTAGTTATATTGTATTTTTTAAAATTATTATTATTTTTTAATCTATCTAATTTATCTTTTTCATATTTTTGTACCCAATTATATTTTTTTGGAATATCTAAATCGTTATAAAAATATATTATTTTATCTGTTGAATATAAATTTAATAGATTTATGTTAATTATATTATCGTCCATAGTATAAAAAATGCCATCACAGTTATTAATTAAATCTTTATAATTATTATACAAATGATTAAAAATATTATAAACTAATGCTCCTTTTTCTATTTGTAAATAATTAATATTATCACAATAATTATTTGTATTATTATGACTGTAATATATTATATTATTAAAATGACTACTATATAATTTTGTTAAAAAATCTTTATTATAGCAACATTTAGAATCATTAAATACAATTATTAATAATGTATTTTTAAATTTATTCATTACCTTATATAAAATAAATATTAAATTATTTATATAAAAATATATTAATAATAATATTAATTCTATATGTCTATATTAATAGATGATATATTTGATATTTTAATTGATAAAAGAATAAAAGATATTGATTTAGAAATAAAAAAATTAACTAATAAAATTAATCATATAAGAAAAATCCTAAATCCTTTAAAAATAGAAAAATATTCTGATAATTCTTATATAATTAAATATGATTATATTAATTATTGTTTAAATTCTTATTTATATGAAGTTGCTGTAAAAGGAAAAGTTTTTATAATTTATCCAGGATATATGTATGAACATAATTCAGAATATATTAGTGATTTATTAATAAATCCAACATATTTTACTATATTATTAGAAGCAAATAAAAATTATTATAAATTCAAAGATTATAATAATAATAAAATGATTAATTTAAATTATATTAATAATTTTGATGAATATAAATGTAAAATATATAGAATTATGTTATCTAAAGATATAACATATATTGAATTAATATTTAATTAATAACACAATGACTATTTTTATTTAAATATTTAATCATATATGTATCTTTTAATTCATATCCTTGTTTTTTATAATAATTTCTAACACCTGTACCGCTAATAATTGCCATTTTATATACTTTATTATTTATTGCTATTTCTTCTGCTTCTTTTATTAATTTTTTTCCAAAACCTTTATGTTGCATTGATTGGTCTATATTATAACCTACACTATTTAAATTTGAATATACGTGTAATTCTCTTATTAATGCACAATCTTTTAAAATATCTAATGTATTTGCATCTTTTCCATTAATTCTTAATCTTAAAAATCCTATTAAATATTTACTTGTTTCATATGAAATAAAGTATTCCATTCCACCGGAAGCATCATATTTTATAATTTTTAATTCTATATCATTTACGTCTACTTTATTAGAACCTATTTCTCTGCAACGGATGCAATTACATTTCCAATTATTTTTTTTCATATCATTTTGTAATAATTGTCGCATATTCACATATTTTTTATCATATCCACCTGATATATAACTACTTGGTATATCGCGTATAATACGATTAAGTCTTTTCCATTTTTGTACTTTTTGTTTAAAATCTTTAATTAATTCGTATAATTCTAAATCACTATATGGTATATAAGAACCATCCTCATACCATTTTTTTATTTTTGTCCACGGTACAATTGCTGTTGGATATATTTTATATTGGTCTACCTGTAATCTTTCATCATAAAGTGATGCTTCTAACATTTCTTTATCTTTAATATACGATGACCCTGGTAAGTTTGGCATTAAATGTATATCAACTTTATAACAATTTTCTTTTAATAATTTAATAGCGTCATAGACACATTCTATATTATGACCTCTATTTATTTTTTTTAATACATCATTATGCGTATGCTGTACACCTAATTGAATTCTTGTACAATTGTATTTCCTAAATTTTTTAATTTCTTCTAATGTTATAGTATCTGGTCTAGTTTCTAAAGTTAATCCAATAATATGTATATTACTTTCATTTTCATTTATGTAAATTTCTTCTTCTAGAGATAACATTTCTCTTTTATGAATATTTAAAAATACATTTGCTGCGTAATATATTTCGGTTATAAATTTTTCTTGATATTCTTCTGGATATTCCGACCAAGTCCCACCTAATACAATTATTTCTAATTTATCTGCACTGTGTCCCATTTCAACCAGTGTAGAAAGACGTGCATTAATTTGTTTAATTGCATCAAAGTTATTTTCATTTGCACGAAGTACTGCAGGTTCTGAGAATAAATAACTTCTTGGTTGATCAACCCAATTATTACCTTCATGTGCTTTTTCATTTGGGCAATAGGCACAATCATGTTTACATGAAAATTTACCAATTTGATAATTTCCATCCTTATCTATATATTCTGGATGTGCTGATGTTAGTACTGTTATTACTAAAACACCTGAATCTGATTTTTGTTTTTTTTTTATTATTAAATTCTTAACATTTAAATTGTCTATGTTTAAATTATTATATAATTTAATTAAATCGCATTTTGAAATAGAAATTTTATATTTTTGTTGTATTTTTTTTTTAAATTTAACAATATCAGCATGTGTATTAAATTCTTCATAAGAATTTATAAATTCGTGTTCTAATTTTTTCCATTGTTGTTTTGAAAAAGTACTTTGTTTATGTGTATTTTTTTGAATATTTTCAATATCAATAATTTCATTTGTAATACAATTCTGCATTTAAGAATAATATTTTTTTTATTAAAAATCAATTTTTATATAAAAAATGAAATAATTATATAATTATATATTAAATATGTATTCAAAAATTAGCTCAAATATTTATAAACTTAAAAGTATTTTTAATTCCAAAATTAGTATTCCTAGAAAAAAAACAGATAAAAAATCTTATAAATATTCTATTGCGTATGAAGGTCCTAAAACTTATTATATATACAAAAATCGTTTTATCACTAAATAAATATTTACTAATAATAGATAATGGATATAATTCTTAATATATTAGTTTTACTATTAGTTGTTAATGGTTTATTTTGGTCATTAGCTACACATAAACAACATTGCTCTCTTGTTGATAATCTTAAAATAAGTAAATGTGCTAAACATTATATACATATTGCATTTGGTATGTTTTCATTATTACTCGCTATTGTTATTAAACAAAGAGCATACTTATTTTAAAATCATTTAAAAGTTATATTAATTATATGTATATAAGTATGTTGAAAAAATTTTTTATTTTGTTAAATTTATCGTATGTAAGTTGTTTCGTTAGTATTTCAAATTTACCAGTTTTAACTAGAAATAATATGAATAATAAAATTACAATGATGCAAAACCCTAAGTTGAAAGAAACTGATTTTAATTTAATAGATACAGATAAATCTGGTTCAATTGATAAAACAGAATTATTAAACTATTTTGGTAATAATAATTTAATGAACATTGCTGATATTGATGGGGATAATACTATTGATTATCCTGAATTTGAAAGACTTGTTAATATAAAAAAATTTGGTATTGAAAATGGTGGAAATTTATTTGTTAGAAATGCAATTAAATTTGGTTTATTAAATAAAAATTCAATTCTCGCGGATGGTAAAGCATCTATATTAGTAGGAAATAAAGGATTTGACCCTTTAAATTGTGCAACAGATATGAGTACTTTAAAAAAATATAGGGAAGCGGAAATTAAACATGGTAGATTAGCAATGTTGGCGAGTGTTGGTTGGCCACTTTCAGAATTATATCACCCATTTCTTTCTAGATTATCGAATAATATCAACATTTTATCTGATAATAACAAAGCTCCATCATTACTTAATGGGGGACTTGAAAAAATAAATCCGATATTTTTTATGGCAATTATTATATTTACCGCTACTGTTGAATCAGTCGCATTAAATAGAAAAAACGAAGATTATATACCTGGTGATTTAGGTTTTGACCCACTTAAATTATATGTAAATAAGGATCCATATATTAAACGCGATTTAGAGTTAAAAGAATTAAATAATGGACGTTTAGCGATGTTAGCAATTACTTATTATGCATTTAGCGAATTTGTTAATAATAATGCAATTACTAATTTAACACCATTCCTATTTAAATCTACTTTATAAATTAGTAATGGTATTAATTCTATAAATAATTTCTAAAAACGTTGTATAATAATTAGTATCAAATTTAAATTCAATGCTTTCTGTTTTATCATTTTTATTAATTAATAATAATTTCATTTTATTAATATTAAAATAATATTTAAACATATGTGGGTATAAATTAACTTTGTGTTTATGTAATTCAATTGTTAAATTTTTATTTGAAATACCAACTAAATAACATTTATGTACATCTGATTTTTGTTTTTTATAAGTATGAATTATATCACAACTAATCATTCCTTTATCACTATTTTTATCTATTAATTTCATACGAGGGAAAACAATTTTTGTAAAATTTAAATAATCTAATTTTAAATACTGGTTAGTATTTAATTCTTTCATTTAAAAAAAATTTATTATTTTCTTAAATATAATCAATCATTTTTTTATTTAAATTGATTATAATTTTAAATTATTTCTATATAGTCTTCATTATCTTCTAACATAAAATTATTATAATTATTACTACAATTAATGCATATTATATCACTATTTGAATAATTTGAATTATTATCATAATTTAATTGACATATTACACATTGTTTAGATAGTTGGATTGTTTTAAAACTTTCAATTAAATTGTCCATAACTATTATTTATATTATAAATTTCAATTTTTATATTTTTTACTTAAAATATATTAAATTATAAAAAAAATGATTTATTTTACAATTAAAATTTATAAGCTTATTTGCTATGATTTATGATAATCTTCCTGATGATTTACTTGACAAATGTTATAGTTATATAGCATTTCCACAATCAAAGTATTTGTTAAAAGAAATAAAAGATACATATATATTAAAAAAATTAAATAATTACAATGAAAATGATTTATCTGATATATTTTATAAAGCACTTAAATTATGGCACGCAACTTTTCTACATAATTTATTTAATGAGTTTGAAACAGAGTATACTGGTATGTATTTATATATAAATACTTATGATACCGAATATGAACGCAAACAGTTATGGATAGAAGAAATAACAATGCTATTTGGTTTGATGGAAACAAATAATGCAATAATTCCTGATAAAACTCGTTATTTAATTATTAATAATAAAGTACTTGCTTACGAATATTTATTGGATATTATTTAAACTTATTGTACATTTAATTTTCTAGAATCTAATCCCCAATGTAATAGTGTTTGTCTTAATCTTGGATAAATATTTTCATCATTTTTACCAACTTCATTTATTTTTCTTTGTAATTGATTACGAAATCTGCCTTTTGGACCAGCAGATTTTTTCCATCTATTTATTTGTCTTAAATCGTCTTCACTTCTTCGTCCGTTATAAAAGTTACAATACCATTCAATCCATCCATAAGGGTCAATATCTTCTTTTATCCAATTTTTTGACATCCAATATTCATATGATGTTCCTACTTCAACCTTATAAAAATTTATATTCTTATCATATTCTTGTTGCGTTAGTTTATTATTATCTATATTTTCTAAAAATTTGAAATGTTTATGATGATTTTTATATATCTTTTTTGTTTTTGGAGATTTTATTACGCGAAAATAAGAACCACCCATTATTCCTAATTCAAACATTTTTTTAGGTGTAATATTAGGAGTAAATTCAGGATAATCCTTAAAATACATTTCTTCTAATAAACAATAATATTTTTGTATTATTTTATTTAGATAAATAAAAAATTTGATTTTTTTATTTTTTATTTTGTTTATCCGCATAAGTAATAGTTTGAATAAGGTCTCTAAAGTAATAGAATTTTGCTCGAATGCCTCTTCATGGAACACACGAACAACTACAAATGACAAGAATGTTTAACAAATTTTTAAGTAAAAATTTAGAAATAACACCAGAAAATTATTATAATAAATATTCCATAAATAAAATAGAATACAAAATAAAAAAATTTAATGATTTAATTAGTTTTCTTAATGAAATTTTAGATGATATGTATTATGTAGATGAATATGATGATATACTAGATACTATTAATAATTTTAATGAAAATAGTATATTAGAAAAAAGTCAATATTTAATATATGATTTAGATGGTTATGCAATTAACTTAAATAATAATAATTATAGAAATTGGGTATATAAATATGAAATTGACTCATATATTAAAATGTGTAATAATAATATAAATTCTTTAGAAAAAGCAATAACTTTACATAACATAAGTTCTGCTATTCAAATTGCACTTATTAAAAACTAAATTTCCATTGATCTAGTAAATAGTTATAGGTTTTATTACTTTTATTTTTACTAAATTTTTTATTAATAAATTCCTTTTCTAAAATATATTTTTCAAAATCCATTTTTTTATTTTTATCTGTTAAACAAGTACAGGTATAGTAATTACAGTCACAAAAGAATTTATTTTTAATAGGGGTTTTTGTATTAATAACTGTATATAGTTTATTTAAACTATTTTTATTTAAAACCGTATTAATTGCTAATTTATTCATTATCTAAAATAATAAAATATAATTTTATATCATTTTTTTTTATATATTTTGGCAACATTTATACGTTTTTCTATGCCATTTACTAATACCGTACTCATTTATTGCGTTTAGATGTTTTTTGGTTCCATATCCTTGGTTATTTAATAAATCATATTTTTCTAATTCTTTGTTATTTTCAACTAAGTTAATCATATTTTCTGTATGTTGTTCTTTTGCTAATATTGATGCTGCTGCAATACACGTATATAATGAATCCCCTTTATTAATACATTCATATGGTAATACTTCACTATCTTCACCCGATGGTATATATGGTTTATAATATGGACCATCTATTAGTATTTTATCAAATTTAACTTTTTTGTAAGCAATATCTGTTGCGCGATACATTGCTTTTAAAGTTGCATTAAGTATGTTTATATTATCTATTTCTTCAACAGTTGCTTCTGCTATACCATATGTTATTGCATTTTCTTTTATGTATACTGCTAATTCTTTTCTTTTTTTCTTTGTTAACTTTTTGGAATCTTTAATTTGATTATAAATATTAAATTCTTCTTCTGTTTCTGCTTTTTTTAATACTACACACGCTGTTACAACATTTCCTATCAATCCACCTCTATTTGATTCATCTATACCAGCTTCTAATATATTATTATTCGGAAAAATATATGATGTTGTATTCATTATTATTATTAATTTATAAAATAAATCATTTATTTTTAAATAAATTGATTTAAAAATATGCATATATGTTTATATATAACTAAAAATAGCTAAATATATATGCGAACAGTGTGGAAAAGATTTTAAACAAAAATCGTACTATACAACACATATTAAAACACCTTGTGTTGTTGAAACTAAAAATGAGAAAACTTTATCGTGTAATATTCTTTATGATAATAAATTAGTTAAAGAAGTTTCTATAAATAAAATATATATTCCAAAACCTATTTTAAAGTGGGTTGGTGGTAAAACTCAAATAATAGATAAACTAATTATTGATTTCCCTATTCAAATAAATAATTATCGTGAAGTATTTTTAGGAGGAGGCAGTGTTTTATTAACTCTATTATCTTATGTAAAAAATGGTATTATAAAAATACGAGGAAATATATATGCATATGATTTAAATGAACCATTAATTTATATGTACAAAAACATTCAATCATATCACAATGAGTTATATAATCAAATACAAAAATTTATTACTGAATTTAATGATTGTGGTAATGGAGAAATAAATAGAAATCCAAAGAATATAGAAGAGGCAAAAATTGCGAAAGAAAATTACTATTATTGGATTAGAAATGAATATAATAAGTTATCATTAACTGATAAAAAAAGTATTTTAGGTTCAGCGATGTTTATATTTTTAAATAAAACATGTTTTAGAGGTATTTTTAGAGTTGGTCCAAAAGGATTTAATGTTCCATACGGACATTATAATAATCCTGAAATTATAAATAAAGAACATTTAGAAGAAATACATAATCTAATTCAAAATGTTGTATTTGAATGTTGTGATTTTAATACATCACTTGCTATAGTTGAAGCAAATGATTTTGTTTATCTTGACCCACCATATGCACCTGAAACAAATACTTCATTTGTAGGATACACTGAAAATGGTTTTAATATAGAAAAACATAATAATTTATTTAAATTAATACATAATTTAACAAATACTAATAAAAAAATAATGTTAAGTAATTCAGACGTTAGTTTAATACGAGAAAATTTTACAAATGAAAAATATAATATATTATCAATTTTATGTAAAAGGTCTATTAATTCCAAAAATCCAGAAGCAAAAGCAAAAGAAGTTATTATAAAGAACTATTAAACTTATTAAATTATTTTTTAAGAATAGTCAATTGATTTTACATATTTTCTTAATTTTGTTGGTTCATTTAATATCATGTCTTTAACTTTATTTATTTCTAATTTATATTTATCTTTTGGTTGTTGTAAAATAGCATAAGTAAATAATAAATCTAATATTTCTTTATATTTATCTAATTCCATATTTGTACAAATTTCTTTTTTATTTTCTTCGCCAAATTTATGAACCTTACTTGCTTTTTCTTTTACTAATTCTTCTGCTAATAAATTTAAATCTTTAATTACTAATTCATCATCCACTTTTATTTTAGCAAAGGTTTTATTTTGATATAGTATATTATTATTTTCAGGAAATTGATCATTAAAATGTATTTCTTTAGTTAATAAACTAGGACAAGTATAAAATTTTTTAAACATAGATAACATTTTATCATAACTTAAATAATCTAATCTTTCATTTCCATAATTATTTATTACATAATAATTATTATTTGTTATATTTTGTGTTATATTATTATTAATAGTTTGTTTTTCTGTGTTTTTTTCAACATCAAAACTTTTTTTACTTGAACATCTTGCATGTATTATACTTCTTGGTTCACAATTATTTTTTTTTATATGTCTATATTTATTTTGTCTGTTACTAAAAGTTTTCATACATCTTGAGCAAGTTAAATCATCGATACCAATACATTTTTTTTCATGTTCAATTAAATATATTTTTGTTTTATACATTTTATTGCATTTTTTACATATATTTTCTTCTAAATTTACATTTTCTGTATCATAATTATGTTTTGCAATTTGATGTCTAATTAAATTATATTTTTTTACAGTTTTATAATTACAAAAATTACATTTTAGTTCCATAATAAAGCAATTTAAAACTATATACTATTATAGTAATATAATTTATTTTTAAATATTTATTTTCTTATCATAATTATTTATCGAAATTTTGATATTAATCTACTAGCCAATACAATATAATCTAGTGGTATTTTTTCATATAATTTATCTACACCTTCAAAAGTCATATATAATGTTCTCGCGTATGATACTGCTGTGCACGAACCTTCATTCGTTTGTTCTTTTTCTCTTTTAATAAATTCTAAATTAGATATTATTTTAATTAAATTTTTTGTACCCGCATCTGGTATTTGTTTCCAAGGATCAATTATATATAATTTATTATTATTTTTAAAAATAGTTCTAGCATGTTTATCATATGCAATATTTGCAATTGTATATTCTGAATTAATAAAATTTTGTAATAAAGGTGTTAATGTTTTGGTTGAACGTAGTATAATATATTTTGGATATAATAATTTAAATTTATCTCCTAATTTTTTTTTTAAATAAATATTTGCTTTCTCTATTGTTTTAGTTGAAATTGCACATTTGCTAAATATAATTTCTTTTTTTTCATTTAAAATAGGATTATATAAAGGGTTTCCTTTTACTAAATCTGTAATCCATTCTGCTTCTTTATATGGTATATCAATTCCTATTATTCCAAATGATTTATTTGTATTTTCTATAAAATCTTCTGATATTTTATAAAATTTATATTTATTATTTATAATATTTATTGTTTGAATAATTTTTGATAAATTTTTTATATTTTGTTCATTTAAATAATACATATATCCATGAACTTTATTCCATAATGGATTCGCATAATTTTTTCCTCTAAAATTTTTTGGTAAATATATTTCTGTATTTTCTTTATTGGCCAATGCAATATCTTTTATTTTACGAATAATTAAAGTTCCTTCTCCAGATAATCCTATTATTTTTTCTGTTTTTGATATTTTTACAGAAATAATATTATCTTTATTTTCTATAATATTTATTATATTACTAGAATTAGTTGTATTATAAATTTTTTGCCATTCATTTTTTAATTCATTGATATTTATATTTTTTTCTTTTTTACTATTTAGTATTTTTTTTCCTATTGCACCTGTCTTTAAAACATATCTGCCGGTTGCAGGGTTTAAAATTTTATCTGTATTCATTCTTATTTAATAAAATATAATAAATAATATTTATGTATAAAAAAATACAGAAATCAAAAAAAACTGATTTGTCCAATACAAATTACATTACCAACAAACAAGAGACTCTACACCAGAAACAAAACTCTACTAGTTAGAATGACCACTGCTGCCCAGACTCAGGAGATTGTTACCAAGTTCGTCGCCCTTATTGACGCCGAATTGGAGTATTCTCGTAATGATATGGCGAAAATCCTTACGACGGTATATCGTGAGGTCACCAACAACAAAACCAAAAAGGTAAAAAAGAATGTTGAGGGTGAAGAAAAAAAGAAGCGTGCGCCGACTGC
>CEVY01039500.1_pt1 | contig 41753 bp, 35 predicted proteins | sample 530681 | NCBI WGS metagenome assembly CEVY01 (sample SAMEA2620855, study PRJEB7988) | marine metagenome | biome: marine biome (ENVO:00000447); feature: surface water layer (ENVO:00002042); material: "saline water (ENVO:00002010), including plankton (ENVO:xxxxxxxx)" | depth 5 m | reverse complement strand
TTATACAACTAACGAAACTTGATTTATATTGCTGGGTGTTAGTTATAACGACTAACTAATTATTTTTTTATAATGTTGTACGATTTGCTACATAAATAGAATTTAATTCAACATTTTGTCTTCTTTGTTTAATAATATAACTATCAATAATTCCATAAATAACTAAACCATAAACAATAGATACTAAAATAATCTGTTCAATCATATATCCTATTATTTATTTATATTTAATCATTTTTTATTTTTTGTTTTTTTTACTGGTTTAACTTCTTCAACTACACTTTCTTTAACAACTGCTTCTTCAACTACTGCTTCTGTTTCTGCATTATTATTAGTTTTTGTGCTTTTCCAAAGTTCACCAACTTTTTTCATTAAATCTTGGCGCGTCATTTCAGGAAATTGTTCTTTTAATACAGGCATTTTTTCTTTTACAAATAAATTATACTGTGATGGTGGTTTATTTTTCTTTACTTTTTTATTTGCTTCTTTAAAACATTCAGATAAAATTGAAGTTAACTCTTTTAAAGTATATTCTTTTTCAACGTCAACTAATTCAGTAAATTTTTGAATAACTGTTTTAGTAGTATCTGCCATTATATATAATTACTTTTCATATAAAAAAAATCATTTTTTTTTATAATTTAACAAAAAAATTTATATCTCTAAATATAAATAATATAAAAAAAATGAAATAAAATTATATATTATATAAATAATAGATAATGGAATTCTGCGATAATTGCGATAATATGCTATATATTAAAAATAATGAGGATAATGATTTGGTTAAATTTTGTAAACATTGTTCATTTAGTAAAATAGAAAATACATCTAAATGTATTAAAATATCGGAAACAAAATATTCAGAAGATGATTTATTATATAATCAAAATATTAATAATTATCTTCGATATGATCCTACATTAAGACGTATTCGTGATATTAATATTATTTGTCCAAATACAGAAATATGTAATAAAAGTGTAGATGAACAACAAGTTTTATATATTAAATATGATAATAAGAATATGAAATATTTGTATGTATGTGATCATTGTGGGCATATATGGAAAAAATAAATAAAAATTATATATAAAAAGATGTATATAATTGATTTAACAAATATAGATAAGAATAAATATTTAAATAATGATTATGAAATATTAGTAGATTATAATGCATTACATTTATATAATAATTATAAATATAAAAATAATGTAAGAATTACAAATAATTTTTTATTTGGTATAACTATAATATATGTTATATTATATTTATTTATTTTACTATTACCATTTATAAAAAAAATAAAAATATATAATACTAGTTTTTTTATAATAAGTGTTTTAAAATGTATTTTACTATATAAAAACCTTATAATAATATAAAAAATTGATTATTATACATTATATATAAATTAATCATGTATTTAGTAATAGACACAGAAACAAATGGATTACCGATTTGTCAGGGATATTGCAATTATCCGGATTTTAAAGAATTAAAAAAATATGATAATGCTCGTATTGTTCAATTTACTTTTATGAAATGCGATGATAAAATTAATAATATTAAATTGCATGATTATATTATATATGCTGATGATTTTACAATTAATAATAGTGATTTTCATAACATAACTGATGAAATATCAAAAAATGATGGTTATAAATTTGATACAATAGCAGATATATTTTATAAAGAATTAAAAAATTGTGAAATGATTATTGCTCATAATATTGGTTTTGATATAAATGTAATTAAAAGCGAATTATATAGACGTAAACTTTTCCATATTATAATTGAATTAGAAAAAAAACAATTAGTGTGTTCAATGAAAGTTTTTAAAAATATTGTTAAAGCAAAAAATAAATTTAATAAAATTAAAGATCCTAGTTTAAAAGAATTGTATTATCATGCATTTAATATGGAAATAGAAAATGCACATAATTCAAAATATGATGTAATTAATTTACAAGAAGCAATTAAAAAAATAACAGGCGGCAATTTAAATAATTATTTATAAAAATAAAAAATGATATAAATATTAGATATAACAAATTATTAATGCAATCTTTATTGGCTAATAAATCTGGAAAAATAATTCCTGTAAATGAAATATATAATAAATTAAATGAAAATAAAATATCAAAACCAATAATGACTAAATATGAATTTAATCAAATTATTGCTCAACGTGCAACAATGTTGGCACACGGTGCAACATCATTTTTATCTGATAAAATAGAGATAAAAAGTAATTTAGAATTACGAGAAATCGCAAAAAAAGAATTATTAGAAGGGAAATTGCCATTCATAATTAAACGATATATGCCAAATAATAAATATGAATTATATAGAGTTAAAGATTTGGATTTAGTATCAGTTCAACATATGTTTTAAGTTTAAAAAAAGTAATGTTGATGTAGAATATAAAATACCACCCCATAATGTATCTATAGATGCTATAAAAAATGTATAATTTGTATATATTGATAATGATGTTAAATTATAAATTCCATAAATTAAAAATCCTATTATAAAAGAATATATAAAAATTTTTATATTTTTTATTTTATTATTATCATTAATACTAATTTTACTAATAACAAATGGAACTGTAACATAAAAAATACTTATTAAAACCAATACATAAGATAAAATAGCATATTTTATATTAACATTAAATTTTGTTTTTTGAATTTTTTCTGTAATAGAAATATATCTTTTTGAATTAATTAAATATAACCATATAAATTCTGCAATAAATATATATATAATAGTTAGTAAATATTTGATCATTATTCTCTTATTAGAAATTAAGATTTTATTATATAATAGTAAAGAATGTTAAAAATAATTATAGACATTATAATTATTATTTTAATTTTTATAATTATATATCAGTTAATAAAATGCTTTAAGAGAAAAAAAATAGAACATTTACAAAATAATATTAACTTTCTTAAAAAAGAAAATGTAATAGATTTTTTAAAAAAAGATAATGACAACTATATTAACAATTTTACTATATATGATTTAAAAGCAAGAAAAGTCAATACAAAAAATGAATACATTACAAAAATAACAAATTGTATAAAAAATTTTAATAAAAATCAAATAAATATAATAAAAGAAGCTTGTATAAAAGCTGATATATTTTTTAATAATTATAATGATTTACTAAAAGGTAAAGAAATTGCAAAACTAAATTGGAATTTTGCATTATCTTATTATAATAATTATGAATACGAAGAAGGTATGCCACATACAAGAAATAATATTATATTTTTATCAGATAAAATTATACCAAATGAAATAAATTCAAATTTTGTTAATACATTAATACACGAAAAAATACATATATATCAAAGATATAATCCAGAAATAATTGAAACAGTTATTAATAAACTCAACTTTAAAAAAGTTAATTATTTATTAGATAAAAAAATACGCTCAAATCCGGATTTAAATAAAAATACATATATTGACAATAATAACAAAAAATTTGGTTGTTATTATAAAACAGAAAATCCCAAATCAATACAAGATGTTAATTGTTTAAATAATAATGTAATTTATGAACACCCATATGAATATATTGCATATATTATAGCTGACAAATATAATGAAGATACATTAAATAAATATTTACATATATAAAAATATATAAAAAAAATATTTTATTATAAAAAATGGAACAACTAAAATCACAAGCGCCAGATAATATTGATAATGATACATTATTAAAAATTTATAATAAAAACAATAGTAACATAGTAGATACTCTAAGTGAATTATGGAATATTGTTGAACATAAAAATACATTAAATGAAAAACAAGAAAAATGGGCAAATATTAGACAGATATGTGATGATATTGATATTGCTAAATATGAATTTTTAAATAAAAAATAATTATTTTTTTTTACCACCTCTATATAAAAAAGTTATATATTGTAATAAACCAGCAAAATCACGTAAATTATTAATTGTTTCTTGATTTATTAATAAATCTCTATGTAAATATAATTCTCTTAATAATCTTGGTGGACTACTTGTACGTATTCTATTACGTCCATAATTTAAATAATACATTATATCATAAGTAATAGTTGTTAATTTATCAATTATTTTAAGTTCAACTTCACGGTCGCTAAATGACATATAAACATCATCCCAATAATTCCATTCTATATAAAGTCTTAATCTATTATCAGCAGCAGTAAAAGAACTTAAATTAGGAGGAGTTATTATATTTTCAAATGTAAAATGTAATTCGCATAAACTGTGTTTAACATTATTATTTGCTAAACAAATTACATTATTAAATATTGTAATATGTATATTACCTAATTTAATTATAATACTTAAAATATATTTTTTTTCATTTCTTTGAACTCTTAAAAGTATTTTACCATTATTTGGGTCATTAATATTAATAGGTATTTCTAATCTATTTAAATTATTATAATTACAATTATTACGTAGTAAATCTATATGTTGAGGTGTATTATTAAGTTTACAAAAATGATTCCAAAATATATAAAATATATTTTTAATATCTTCAATATCAGATACGTTTCTTAAATTATAACGTGAAGTTGGTTTAGGTTGTAAATTATTAGAAACTGATTTTTGTCTTAACATACCAGCTTTAATATTATATTTTGAATAACGTAATTCTCTATCTAAAATATTATTTAGTAATTTTAAAGACATTTTAGAAAGTATCTATATAAAGAAAAGAAAAATTATATAATATAATATAAGTTTTTATAATGACTGAAAAATATTTAATAAATATTAAAACAATACAGGCAACAATATTTAAACAAGTTATTGATGCTTTAAAAGATATACTAATGGATGTTAATCTAGAAATAGATGAAACTGGTATTAAAATTATTGCAATGGATAATACACACGTTGTATTAATACATTTAAAATTAGATGCAGAACGTTTTGAAGAATATTATTGTGAAAAAAAAATGTATATTGGTGTGAATATGTTAAAATTACATATGTTAATTAAAACAATAGGAACAAATGATTTACTAAATATTTATATTGAAAAAGATGATCCAAATAACTTAGGTATAAAAATAAGCAATAATGAAAAAAATGTTGAAACAAATTATAAATTATCAACAATTGATATTGATGTACTAAATGTTACTATACCTCCAGTTAATTTTCATACAACTATAACAATGCCTTCATCATATTTACAAAAAATAATAAGAGATATGCATAATATTTCTGAATATATTGAAATAAGAAATATAGAACATTCGTTAATATTAAAATGTAAAGGTGATTTTTGTAGTCAAGAAACTACATTAGGTAGTGAAAATTCTCAAAATATAAAAATATTAAAACAAACAGAAAATGAAAATGAAGTAATTGAAGATATAATACAAGGTGTATTTAGTTTAAAATATTTACTAATTTTTACTAAATGTACAAATCTATGTCCAACTGTTGAAATATATTTAAAAAATTCATATCCAATTATTTTAAGATATAGTATAGCATCACTTGGTGAAATTAAATTATGCCTTGCACAACAAGATATTGATATTTAATTTTTCTTTTTTAATAGTTCGATTTTTTTATGTTTTAAATAATTTTTAATTCTTTTATTTATAACTATATCAATAAAATCATCATATATTTTATATATAAATGGTATAATCATATCATTTACAGCATCTTCTCCTAATAAAGTACTTGCTGTAACTAATAATGCACTATTAAATTTAATGGTATTGTATTCTGAATTATTATTTAATATATTATTATCATTTATAATATCACTATCATTATATAATTCAATATCATCAGATTGTATAAATTTTCTATAATAACACATATTTAAATATTCATTATTATTAGTATTTTTATAAAATTTAATATAATATACTGTAGATTGGTCTGCCAACATTGATTTAATATAAGTCGGTTTATCAATAGAACATATATATTTAATAATTAATACATCATCGGTATTTAGTATTACAGATTGATGTACATTTAACTCAAAAACAATATGTTTTATTTTTGAAATAATATTTTCATTTATATATGGTGTAATAGTAAACATATTTTGTAAATCATCAACATTATATTTTTTTTGTATGTGTATATTACCATTGGATTTAGTAATATCTTCCTTATTTTCTATATCAAATATTTTACTTATAAACTTTCTAGAATAAAAAATATCGTGCATATCACTACAAGATTTTTTTATAATAAAGGGTGCCAATGAAAAAGACATTTATATATTATTAAATATTAATAATGCTTTTATATATGTTTAAATTTTTTCCAACTTACACGATAAATCAACTATATTGCTAGTACTTTTAATTTTAAAATCTTCTATATAATCAAATTTACAATTATGATTTGTAAAAAATAAATGATTTGTACAATAATAATTATCACATTTGCATTTATTTGTTAAAGTTTCTGAAATATTTAATTTTTTTTTACATATTAAGCATTTAACTTTCATTTTAATATATAATTATATTTATTTTTTAAACAATTTATATTTAAAAATTGATTAATATATTTAAATAAAATATACATATGATTCAATTAAATGATTTAACTTTTGAAAATACTAACTTAATTGAAATATATTTTATACAACCGCAAAATAATTATAATAAATATAATTTAGATTTTTATGTAGATAATATATTAGATAAATATAAATTTAAAAATAAAAATAATTATAATACATTTTACTTAAATAATTTATCATATACATATGATTTAACAAATGATAGTCAAATTGTTAGTGAAAAAGTACTACAAAATATAAATAATATTAATAATAATTTAATATTAACTTATTATGAAAATAAATACCCAACTTATATATTTCCTTGTACAAATGATATAGATCATAGTGTTGAATATTCTATTCAAGAATATAAAATTAATAATAGAATTTCTTTAAATATTCGCAATGAAAATAATATTAATTCTCTATATTTACAATATAAACATTCTGATAATGTTGATATAGAAAAAATGGAAACATTAATAAATAGTACAATAACTGATATAAAAAATAATAAATAAAGTATATCATAATTATGGGGGACTTAGATTTATCTAAATTAGATATTATATTTAATAATAAATTGTTAGAAAAAAATTTACCATTATATAGAGAATATAGATATACTTTTAATGAATTTATTAATATATTAGATAAATTTAAATTTTTAAAACCAAAATATCAAGGTAATATTAATCAGGATAAAGTAGATGAGATGACTTATTCATATAAAAAAAATCCTGAATTTTTTTATTTTAAAAATAAAATAGTATTAAGTTTTATTCCAAAAAGTAAAAATATATATATAATGGATGGACAACATCGTATAGAATCAATTCGTAATTTAAATAATGAAAATTATAATGATTTAATATACATATGTTGCTATATTATTGAAAATGATGAACAAAATAAAGACTTATTTATTGAATTAAATAAGGATTCATATAAAAATAATACTTATATATTTTTAGATGATTTTAGTAAAGATTTACACGAAAAATTTATTAATTATTTAGATAAATATTATGGTTTATATTTTGAAAAAAAACAAAAAAAAGAATCTTATAAAAAAACAATATCTGAATTTTTAAATGAATTAGAAAGTACAAATTATTTATTAAAGTTTGATAATTTTGATGATATTAAAAACGATTTTGAAAATAGTAATTTTAGATTTAATTATATTATTAATTATCAAGAAATTTATAATAATAATTCTAAATTTTTTTATAAAGATGAACACGATTGTGTTAAGAATGGTATAATATTTACATTAAAAAATAATAATTTTGTTGATTATTTAATTGATAAGAGTATTATACCAGTTCATCGTTTTAAAAAAGAAAAAAAACGTATTACTGCAACACTAAAAAAAAAGGTATGGGTACAAGAATATGGTAATAATAAAAAAGGTGTATGTCCTTTTAATAAATGTACAAATATTATAACAATTAATGATTATAGTTGTGGTCATATTATTTCAGAATATAATGGTGGTAAAACTTCTTTAGAGAATTTAAAACCGATGTGTTACGGTTGTAATAATAAATTAGGAAATCGTAATTGGATTTTACACCATTAGACATTGAAATACTCAAAAAAAATTGATTTAAATATAAAATAAATATATAACTAATAATGGTTAATTATAGTTGTGAAAAATGTGGAAAAGAATTTAGTCAAAAAGAACAGTACAAAAAACATTTAAATAAAAAAAAACCTTGTGTAGTTGAAAGTAAAGTAAAAGAAATGTTAGATGATAATACTATTGATTTTCAAAATATAGATGGTATAAATTATTTAAATAATTTAGAAAATAATAGTATTGATTTAATATTAACAGATCCTCCTTATATTATTTCTAGAGAAAGTGGAATGAATACTCATTATAATAAAGTAAAAGACAATGAAAATAATAATATAGAAGCTGTTAAAACAGAAAAAGAGTGGGAAGAATATAAAACTATTAATAATATTGATAATGACATTAATAAAAGTAATTACTTAAAATATGGTACTATATATGGTAAGAAATATTGTGTTAAAACAGATTATGGTGATTGGGATAATGATTTTACAATGGAAATTTTAGAAAAATTTATTAAATTATATTTTGATAAACTTAGAAATGGTGGAACACTTATTATATTTTTTGATTTATGGAAAATTGAAACATTAAAAAAAATTTTAGAAAAATATAATTTTAAACAAATCAGATTTATTGAATGGATTAAAACTAATCCTCAACCCTTAAATAGTAAAATTAATTATTTAACGAATTGTAGAGAAATAGCATTAACTTGTATTAAAGGTTCTAATCCCACATTTAATAGTCAATATGATAATGCTATTTATATGTTTCCACTACAAGGTGGAAAAAATAGATTTCATCCAACACAAAAAAGTTTGCCTTTATTTGAAGAATTAATAAAAAAACACTCTAATGAAAATGACACTGTTTTAGATACATTTCTTGGTGGAGGTACTACATTAATTGCTTGTAAAAATACAAATAGAAAATTTAAAGGATGCGAACTTAACAAAGAATATTTTGATAAAGTTAAAGAGATTTTAGATTTGTCTTAATATAATTCATAAATTTAACAGGATCATACCAATATGTTCCAACCATAGCATCTACATTATTTTTGTCAAATGTTTCATCACCTTCAATAAAATCAATTCCAAAAACTGATAAACAAGGTATATTTGTAGCACCATATCTTTTACCTGTTTCCATAGTTTTTTTTGCTATTTGTCTTTTTTGTAGATTGCAACCATTACATAAACATTGAAAATCTTCTTTAGTTTGTGTTTTTATATCTAAAACTCTAGGGTCATTATATAGATCATTTTTATGGTCTGTTATTAAGTGTGAATGCGAACCACAAGCAACACAACACTGTGAGTTATAATATTTACGAATATCTTCTCTTATTGGTCTATTTTTTCCAGCTAATAATTCTTCATTTAAACCAATTGTTCTTATTGCTATTATCTTGCCGGATCGTTTATCATTCATTTTTTTAGTATCCCATATATACCTATTATCATTATGAAATAAATTGTGTCTCATAATACCATTATTTCCCCATTTTAATTCATCATTTTTATCAATTTCTTCTTTGCTTATCCAATCTGATACTCCATCTTTGTTTGGTTTAAACAAATTATCAATTGCTTTTTGTTTTTTTGTTAGTTTAGAAACCTGGTTATCGGTTACTATTTCTTCTAGAACTTTTTCCATATTATTACTAATATATTTTATAATAATAAATCTCATTTTTTTATTTTAATAGAGAATATATGGCGGCAATATAATATAAAAAATGATTGTATTAATTAAAATAATAAAACAAATATGTTAGATGATATAATCAATTATTTTAACAAAACTTGCTGTGATACTAGAAAAGATAATCACGAATTTACTATAAAAAAAAAAATAATTATTAGTACAAATTGTGAACAAGAAATAAAAAAAGATTTAGAAAATAGAATGATTTTTAACACAAATAGATTTAAAATATATAATAGAGTTCCTATTTAATCTTTAATCACTACTTTTGTATCTTTAAATGTTACACATTTTTTATCTTTTTTATTTAGTTTATAACTAAATTCAATGTCAGAATTGTTACACATATTATCATCTATTATTTCAATCTCAATATCATCTTCTAAATTATTTACTGTATCTATATCATCTTTTAATAATTCAGCAATATGTTCTTCATCTAATAATATTTTAACATCTCCTGTACCACAAGGTGCTTGTTGACCTAACATAACATTTGCAGATACACCATTTACATTATCATATTCAGCAAATATACTAGCATTTATTAACATATCTGTTGTTTCTTCAAAACTTGATTTGGCTAATGGACCAATATCACCCCTATTAATACCGTGTCTATCAATAGACATTAATTGTCCCTTATATGTCATTGTATCTATTAATAATGATAAATGTCTGTAATTCATTGAATCTTCACTTGTTACATTTACTAACTCGTGATATAATGCAGTTCTTGCCGCTTCTATACCTAATGTTTCATAAATTTCTCTAATGTCATTTGAAATTGTTCTTGTTGCATCAACATTAGTATTTGATAAAATTTCAACAAGATTAGTACCATCCGTATCTAATACCCATTCAACATAATTATCAAATTTATTTGTAATAAAATTATATTTATTATATTTCTTTTTGTTAAGTGATACTTTTTTAATACCTTTGTATCCTTTTAATAACACTTGATATACTATATTATGTTCTAATGCTTTTATAGCAGCCATTTGATCACCAAATTCAATATCTTTTGCTACATTATCATTTAATTTAATTCTAAATATACATTCTTCAGCATTATCGTCACTATACGCACATTCAATATATTTTTCATATGTTGTATTTAATTTTGTATAAATATCAATCATTCTTAAACCATTTGCCTTCATTTTTTCTTTATTGAATTTCATTCTAATTATCCAAGGTGAAGTACTACTTAATGTATTTGTAAATGAAAATTCTTTATAAACATTTAATAATCCCTTATCTTCTTCTAAATTTGTATTATATTGATTATCTGTTTTATCCCAATAAATTTCACTAGAATCTAATATATCTGATAATTTTGTAATTTCTATAGTATTTTTAATATTCATTGCAGCATTTTTGGCATTTTCTACATTAACATCATCATTATCTAAACCTTCATCATTTAATACTGGATTAATAGCTGTTGCTATATCATTTTTCATATAAATTAATAGTGTAGGTGTTTTTGTTTTTTTAGTAGCACTTAATATTTCTTTTAATCTGGGAACACCACTAGTTGCTTTTACAGCAGCTGCTGTACCAGAAACATGAAATGAATCTAGTGTCATTTGAGTACCCATTTCACCAATAGTTTGCGCAGCTATTATACCAACCATTTCACCAGGTTGAGCGATTGATTCTTTGTAATATTGTTTAATTTGTAATACAATATTGTCAAATATATCTTTTGTAAAATGATAATTAATTATTAATTTTTTAGGTGTTAAATGTAATCTTAATAATATTTCAAAAAACTTTGTTCCTTGAACATTATCTTTAATATAATATTCTTTTATTAAATTATCAATATTATCTAATATATAATCTGGTGTTAAATCCGTTTTAATTGATTTAATAGAAATTGCTTCTAATTTTTTTATAGCATTATTTATAATTCTATCAAATGGAATTGGATAATTTATACTTTTAGTTTTCTTTAAATTGAATACATACTTAATTAAGAAATTTTTATCTTCAATTATTTTATTATAATGTTCTGTACATCTTTTAAATGTTTCTAATTTAATTTCTTTATTTGCTTTTGTTGTTAAATAACTATTTAATTTATCTATTTTTCTTAAATGATATATATTTTCCATTATTAATATATCCATTTCAATATAAGGTATATATTGATTTTCTATTTTACAACCATCCATACCATCTTCACCATATATATATTGAATTATTGTACCACCAGCATTTCTTACCGTATTATCATAATAAATTTTAGCATCTTCCATTGCTTTCACAAGTCGTCTTTGGATATATCCCGTTTCACTTGTTTTAACTGCCGTATCAATTAAACCTTCTCTGCCACCCATTGCATGAAAGAATACTTCTTGTGGACTTAATCCAGATATAAAACTATTTTCTACAAAACCTCTAGCTTCAGGACCATCATCATATTTAGTATAATGAGGTAATGTTCTATCAGTGAAACCATATGAAATACGTTTTCCATCTACATTTTGTTGTCCAACACAAGCAATCATTTGAGCAACATTTGTTTCTTTGCCTTTTGAACCAGATTTAACCATATTAATCATACGATTAGTTTTTTCATCTATTTGACTTAAACCAATTTTACCAACTTGATTTGTAGTTTCATTTAAAATTGCAATTAATTCACGTTCAAAATATTCTTCATTTGAAAATATACTATTATTTTCTATAATTCCTCTTCTAATTTCATCTAATTTTGAATATGCTTTTTCTTTCATTTCTTTAATTTTTGTTTTTAAATGTAATTCTGTTTCTTTATCAGTTACTAAATCACTAATACCAACACTAAATCCTGCTGTTAATAACCAACGACATATTAATCTTTGTGTGTTATCTAAAAATTTTTGTGTTTCAAATGGACCATAATCGTGATGTAATATAGGTATTAATCCAGATGATTTTGAATGAAATATTGTTTTATCAAGAGAACCAGATTCTGAATTATAAATACTATTATTTATAATAACCTTATCTTCTGCTTTATTTTTTCTTTCAATATTTAAACCTGGTGGTAAAATATTAGAATATGCTTCCTTGCCTGTATAATTATAATTTTTATTTGGTTTAAATAAACTACCTGTAAAATAACTATTTATCATTTGTAAATTTGCCATCGTTTTATCTTTTATTTCTACGTTATTTTTTGTTAAGCGAAAACTTCCTAATAAAGTATCCTGTACAATTTCTATTATTGGTTTTCCATCTCTTGGTGCTATTATCATATATGGCACTGCAGCAATGTCTTGTAATTCAGACATTGTTTGAATACTTTGTGGACAATGTAAATTCATTTCATCACCATCAAAATCAGCATTATATGGTGGTGTATCTAAAACATTTAATCTAAATGTTTGATATGGCATAATAATTACTTTATGACACATCATAGACATTTTATGCAATGATGGTTGACGATTAAATAAAATATAATCACCATCTGATAAATGACGATGAACTACATCACCATATTCTAATTCATCTACCATTTTTTCTAAATTTGCATTTTTTAAATTTATGGTAGTAGTTTGTTTATATTTTTTAATTAATTTAGCACCAGGCCAAACATCTGGCCCATTTAATATTACTTTTTTTAAATTTTCAATATTATATTTATTTACAACTTCCGGAAATGTAATATTTGATGCAATTTTTATTGGAACACCTAATTCATTAATACTAATATAAGGATCAGGTGTAATAACTGAACGTGCCGATTGATCAACACGTTTGCCATTTAAATTACCACGAATTCTTCCTTCTTTTTTTTTCATACGATCTGAAACTGATTTTAATTTACGACCATTTCTTTGTTGTGATGGTGCTAATCCAGGTATTTGATTATCAATAAATGTAAATATATGATATTGTAATACCATAGTAATTAATTTAATTGTTTCTTCAGGCGTACCTTTTGCAATTTTATCATAAATATTATTATTAATTTTAATTATTTCACTTAATTTATGTGTTAAATCATCTTCTCTTCTTTGCCCATTTTCTTCAATAATACTAGGTCTTACACTAGGTGGAGGTACTGGTAAAACACTACATATCATCCATTCTGGGCGATTCCATTGAGGATTAAAACCCATTAATTCCATATCTTCTTCAGATATTCTTTGGAAAATTCGTAAAACATCTTCTGCTGTTAATTCTAAACTATAATCCTCTTCTATATTTGCATTTAATTCATCTCCCTTTTTTTTAATATTTTTCCATTCAGCAATAATTTTCATAGAACCTTCCTTCATATATTTATTCGGTTGTTTTGCACTGCAACCGATTGAACCATCATCGCCACATAAACTATATTTATTATTTGATAAAACTTTATTACATAATTTAAAATATGCTTCCCATCTTTTTTGATTATTTTTAATAAGTGATATTTTTTTAATATCATTTTTGATATTTTCGTCCTGAGTTTTTTCTGAAATTAATAATTTTGAACATTTATAACAAACGCATTTTAATATTTTTTTTGTAATATCAAAAAACATTGCATGATACACTGGTTTTGCTAATTTAATATGTCCAAAATGTCCTGGACAAAATATATTTTTTTGTTCGCAAGTAGAACAAATTTTATTATGTTCTAATACTCCCATTCTTGAATCAAATAAACCACCAATAATTGGTTCACTACCCGCATATGTATCTGTTTTTGTTATTTCTACAACTGAGCGTTTAATAATTTCTTCAGGACCTAATACACTAAATTGAATACCTTTAACATCTTGAATATCAATTTTTTGATCGCTATAAGATAGTTCAGGATATATTGACATTCTTTTATTAGTTTCTTATATATTATATATTTTTAAATAAAATATATTTTTATCATTTTTTTATTTTATTTTTAAATACAAGATTTCTATTACCAAATAAAGTTAATTTTATTTAATAGAAAAAAAATTTATAGACCAAGTATATATTACTAGTTTTTTTATATGATATAAAATTAGAGTATAAAAAGTATTATGAATGTTAATACATCTGAAAAAAATATAAATAATTTAATAAATAATAACAATATTACTATTCCAAAATTAAATACTAATATTGAAAATAATGATTATTTTAAAAATAAAGGTATAATTGATGAAACAACAATTTTTTATGATTTTTTAAGTATTAATGTAAATAAAAACCGCAATAATATATTGAAAAGTAAAAATTTTTATCTTAATGATATTAAATATTATACCAAATATAATATTAATAATCCGAATAATGATTTTTTTCTATATGAAAATATTGTTAATAATTATTATGATATATCAAATAAATATATTTGTGATTTAAATATTTCTAATTTAATTACTGATAAATATAATAAACATATATTTTTATTAGAATTTATTAGAAATTTTTATTATTTTATTTCAACTAAAGACTTTTCTAATAATACTTATAAATTTAACATACCATTTAAATATGATATTAATAATAATAATAAATTACATACAACTGATTATAATAATTATTTAACATTTAATATAATTACTATTAAAAATACAAATACTAATACATATACTTCTACAATACAATTTAATGATGTTAAAAATTTTAACAAAAAAATTTTAGAATTAGTAAAACCTATTCTTACTTATCACGCTGATTTAATTAATATGGATGAAAAAATAAATAATAATTATATAAATGAAAATAATAAAGAATTACATTTATATGCACTTAATATTTCAAAAAAATATGATAATTATAGAAATAAATGTGTACAAAAAATATTAAATTTATTACCCAAAAGTAATCATGATGTTATAGAATTTAATAATAAATATTTAAAATTAATTAACAAAAATTACATGGTATATAATAGTATTACACCCACTAATTTTAGTATTGAATCAAACTTAATTAAAGAATATAATGTTATAAAACCAAATAAAATTGTTCAAGACCCAAATAAATTTATAGAACCTATAGAAAATACTGTTTCTATTAAATTTTATAATAAACCTGTTGCTAAAAAACCACTAATTACTAAAGAAAAAGAAACAAAAGATAATACTGTTTATTATAAATATAATAAAAACTTAATTAATAAATTAATTATATCAACTGTTATAGTTTTTTCAATATTTATATTTTATGCTTTTAACAAAATAATAGAAAAAACTTCAGAAAATAATACATATATTATAACATTTGTATTTTGTATTTATAATTTTATATTTTTATATTTACTTTATAAATTACATAATTATTTAATTAATATAAAAATAGAAAAGTTTGCATTAAATATAGATTATGAAGAAATTTATAATAATATTGATAATTTTACTATTGATGAATTAATTAATGAAAAAGGTAATATATTAAATACATTGAAAAATATTAATATTAATATTGATGATATTAATGAAGAAATTAATAATAAAAATAGATTACTATTAAATTTTGATTTTAAAATTGAAGAAGCTAATATTGAGAATAAATTAACAAATGAATCCATACAAAATATAAAAGATAATATTGAAAAATTAAATAAAGATATAACTATTGTAGAAAAAACTTATCTAAGTGAAAAAGACTTATTAGATAAAATTAATAATGAATTACAATATTTAAAAAAATCAGCAAATATTACTCTAAATAATGCTGAAATTGCTACTAAAAATTCTGATAGTATTTTAAAATATAATGATAAAAATGTTAAAGAAATATTAAACATTGATTTAGATAATTTTCAATTAAATGAAAATAATTATAATGGTATTATTTCAAAAATAAATTTATTTAATGATGTAGAAACTAAAAATAGTGACACTAGTGTTATTGAAACTTTTATTGATACTAAATATGATTCTTTTATCAGTGTATATGATAAAAATATAGATAAAGAATTAAAAATATTAGCAGATGAATTACAATTAACGCCATATATAAATTTAAATAATAGTATTGAAAATATTAGTACTGAAATTGTAAATTTTTCAAATAAAAATTTAAATGAAGCAAAAATAGCTTTCGCATCTAATGAAATTGCTATTTTAAATAACCACACTAAAATGTTAATAAATTCGGCATTATTTTCAAGAATTTTAGGAGAAATAGAAAATATAAAACGAGATAAATTAGATATGAAACGTTTATATCAAATAGAAAAACAAAAATTGGCATTAAATGAATTAGAATATAAACAAACTTTATTAAAAGAAGCGAAACAACGTTTAGAATTAGAAATTAAAATTCAAAAAGAAATTAGTGATAAAATAGAATTAAATAAAAAAAATAAAACAGATATTGACCAAAAAATTAAAGAAATAAATAATTCCTTAGAAATAAAAAATAAGGAAAAGGAAAATACTGAAAATTTAATAGAAACAATTATCAAAAAAATTGAAAATATAGAAATAGAACTTAAAAATAATGATTTACTAGAAACAGAAGAAAGACAAAAACAAGAAATACTTAATTTATTAAAATTAAATGTTTATACAGAAAGAGATATTAAAAATAAATTAAAAATTAGATATGATAGATTAGAAAAAACTTATGAATATGATATAGAATTAAGTAAAGATATTAATAAAATAAAATTATTAAATTCTTCTATAAATGATTTGTTAGAAAAAGAATTAAGACAAATTGATATATTAAAAGATGCTAAAACTGATTTAGATAATACTATAGCAAATTTACATTTACTTAAAACAACATCACTTACATTTAATCAAAAATATGATTTATTATTTGTAAAAGATGATGCAATTATAAAAAATATAATAACAGAAATAGATGAAATTAATAAAAAAGAGATATTAAGTAATAAAAATATAACACAAACAAAATTAAAATTATCAAATATAGTTGAATTACAAATAAAATATATTAATTATTTTAAAATACTAAATTCTATAAATGAAGATGAAAATACGAATTCTATAAAAAAACGTATTAATTTAGATATACAAAAATTAAAATTATTAGAAAATAAATTAAATAAAGATTTAAATAATTTAACCACTAATCATGAAAAAATTATTAAAGAAAAAACAGAAAAAATAACTAAAAAATTTGTAAAATTAAATGCTAATCAAAAACAGGAATTAGAACATACACAAAAATTACAAAATTATAAAAAAGAATTAGAAAAGTTAGAATTACAAGAAAGTTATAAAAATAAAGTTGTCGTGGAAGAATCTTTAAAATTAACAAATATTGTTAATAATGTTTTAACTAATAAAAAAGAATTATTAAAATTATTAGAAAAAATAAAAAGTTTAAAAATAAAAGATTTAGATAATACTAAAAAATATAATAATATTATAATTAATGATATTACACAAATAATGAAAATTATTCACGAAACAAATAAAAAAGAAAAAGAATTAGAAACTACAAAAAAAATAAGTGAAAAGAATTTAGAGAATTTATTAAAAATAAAAAAAGAAAAAATAGAAGAATTTGAAAAACGCTTAATTGAAAATAAAGATAGTGGAAATATAACTTATATATCAAAATTACAAGATGATATTGTATTATTAAAAAGAGAATCAACCACTGAAAAAATAGCTAAATTAAGATATGATACTGCTAAATATAGTTACGAAAAAATATTTGAAAAAAAATTAATAGTTGATTTAATATTACTTAAATTATTGATAGATAAAAGTGTTAATAAATTAATTGAATTAACTAAAAATATATCTGTTATGAATTATGATATTAAAATTAATACTTCTAATAATAATATAGGAGCGTATACATATAAAGTAATATCATTAAATGAAATTGTTTTAACAAATGAATTAGCAAGACTTGAAAATATAAAAGAAAGAGCGTATAAAGAATTAGAATATAAAAAAAATAAATTAGATACATATGAAAAAATATTAGAAACATATACAGATAATTCTAATATAAAATTATTATATGATAATGAAAAAAATACAATAAATGATTTAGAAAGTGATATTAAAAGTACTGATATTAATATTAAAAATGTTATAGATAATAAATCAAAACATGAGAAAAATATTGATAAATTTAAAACCAATTTAATGAAAATAATAGAACAAAATAAGTTTAAAAATAAATTAAAAGAAGAAACAAAAATAGAAAATATTAAAGAATTAGCTAAAAACTTATTTGAATATAAAATTAATGCTGAAAAATATATATCATTTAAAGAAAAATTAGAAGAAAAAAATATTAATTTATTAACATTAAATCCTACACCATTATCCGAAAGAATAAAAAATAAAATTAATGAAATTTTAGAAAATAAAGATTTAGAATTTGAATCTTATATAAAATATGATAGTTATTTTAATAGTATAAATACATTATTAAATGAAATTAATAAATTATCAATAATTAATAATTATGATAATTATGCTAATTTTGTTATGGTATTTGATTTAAATTATGATAGTATTCTTGATAATAATTATTATAAACGTGTTAAATTTATTAACTCATTAAAAACTTTATTATCAAATTCTTTAAATATTGATACAAAATCAATAAAAATTAATGATATATCTAAAGGAAGTATACGTGTAAATATAGAAGTAAAAAGTAATAATTATTTAAATACAGATGATATTATTAATGAACTATTAATTCAAATGGAAAATCCTGATTCTAAATTACGCAAATCATTATATGGTGATAAAATTACTGAAATAATTAATTTAAAACAATATTTAAATAAAATACCAAATTTTAATTATATTAAAGATACAAAACATAGTGATAATTTAATAATACATTTCCCTTTTAAAAGTAATGAAAAATTAGGTGATAATACATTTATTGATAAATCTAAAAACAATAAGTTAATGATAAATGTTATAGATGAATTAAAAGTAAATAATATTAAAATGAATTATATAAATCTTGAAAATACTTTATTAAAAGTTCGAGATGTTAATTTATATGATAGAGACGAATTTACTATATCTTTTATAAGTATATTATATGAAAGTGATAATAAACAACGTGTTATATTATCAAATGGAACAATAAATAAATATTTAAATAATGATATAATAAATTCACAAGATATACTAAATAATTCATTTATTAATACTAATATATTTTCAATTGGGTTTTTAAATAATAAATTGTATGTTAAAATGCCTTGTAAAAATAATAAATTTTATAATTTAGATTTTAATAATAAAAAAGATTTATATGTTAATAATAATGAATGGAATCATTGGATTATAACTAAAAATAATAATAAATTAATTATATATAAAAATTTAAAACAGATTGGTGAATTTTATTATAAAATAACAGATGAAGTAAATAATATATGTGAAACAGATAAAGCAAATTTTAATAAAAATAATTTATATATCGGGGGTTATCATTCTCAATTTAAATATAATACATTAAAAATAAATAATTATTCGAGTTTTAAAGGTGGTTTACAAGATTTAAGAATATATGACAAAGAATTAACTTTTAAAGAAATTAAAGAAATATTTGAACCAATTGAAAAAATAAATATTCGATTTTACGAGTTAGATAGTGATAATGAATTAATTAATATTAAATTTATTAATGAAAATGAAATGATTAATATTAAATTTGATTAAAAAAAAAGTACATTTCTTTATTTTTTTTAAATTTTATAAAACTTTTTATAAATTTTTATTTTTTTTAAGAAATGTACTTTTTTAATAAAGAAAAATATATATGTTTTATAGAAGGAACTATATTATAGTTAAATAACATGAGTACTATTATTGCACCCAATACCGACAATAATAATATATCAATTGAATATTATAAAGATAATATACTAAGTATTAATAATAATCTTAATGATGGTAATCTAACTATAGATCAATACATTGGCGATTTAACTGAATATTTTTTAAATACAGATAAGTTATATAATGAATATTTAAATATTGATAATAATTTACATAAATTCGATTATGACTATAACGAAATAAATACAACACGCGATTGCTACGATATTGATTTTTCATATTATACAAATGATGCTCCCAAAAAATATATGTTTTATTTTGATTATTTATCTCAGTTTTATAAAAATTTAGCAAAAATAAAAAAAGAAACTTTTAGTTTAGATGATACTGTATATGAAAGAAAATTTAAAATTAAAAATTTATATAATAGCGATATACCAATAAATAAAAATAATATAGATTTTAGTTGCTGTAAAAATTTAGATATTGAATTTAAAATAGATAGAAATAGAACATTATTAGATTATGATAATAATAATATATTTACAGATAATTTTGATATATTATTTAAGCAAATTGTTAAAAATAATATACCAATAGATAATTCATTAGATTATTATCATTTATTAGAAAAAGTTTATGAATATCGTTTTTATAAATTAATTATAAATTATTATATATTATTTATTATTTATAAAAATATTAATAAAGATACAGATAATATTTTATTTAAAAATAAAGATTTTATACTACAAAAATTAGATATTTTATTTTCGGTATTTAATAAACTATTTAAAAATACTTTTTTTAAATTAAATGAAATTAAAAATATTATCGATAATACAGAAAAAAAAGACATTGTATTAGAATCACAAAGAATAGAAGAATCAGAAATATATACATCTGAATTAAAAGAATTAAACAGAAAAAGTGAATTAGAAAAGTATAATGTTAATAGAATAAATAACAATATAAAATATTATTCTGATGAAGCAAATAAAGCAGTTTATAAAATATTAGTAACAATTATTATACTATTTTTTACTATAGTATTTTATTTAAATATATTAAATAATACATCTATCAGAAATGCTAGAATAATATGTATTGGTATATTAGCAAGTTTATTTATAATATATTATTTTAATTATAAAAATATTGAATATTTTACTTTAACCGATTCTGTTAGTAAAATAGAGGAATTAAAAGGTAAATTACAACATATTGAAAGTTTAACAAGTCGATTAGATAGTAATATAAATGTTATTAATGATTATGATCAAAGTAATGTACAAATTTGGGACGATGCTGTTAGTAGTACTAGTAATTTAATAGAATTTGAAATAATAAATTCTATGATTCCCATAGAAGAACTTGGTGATAAAGACGTTGGCGAATTAACTAGTAATATATCTAATATGCAATATGCATATAGTAATTTAAATAGTAAAGAACAAGAATTACACGATACTTTATCATCATTAAAAAGTGAAAAAGACCAATTAATTAAAGATTTAGAAGATGCTTCAGGAAGTATTATAGAATATCAAGAAATTTTAAGTAATATAGCTTCATTTAATATAAATTTTGATAATATTAATGAAGAATTATATTCAATAGAACAACAAAAAGAAACAACGTACTTACAATTATATGATTTCAATAGTGATTTACAAGGCCAACTCTCAACTATACTAATTAATAAAATGGCATCTGCTAGAGATTTGGCATCAATGGAAGATGATATAGGTGATATTACTGAAGAAATAAAAGATTTAAATAGATATAAACAACAAATTAATAGTAATTTTATAAGATTTGAAAATAATATTGATACAGAATATGCAAAAACAATAGAATTTCAAGCAGAAATTGCATCAAATAATTTAATACAAAATGAAACTATAGTACAAATAACATCAAATACTGCAATATTCTCAAATTTAACTGAAATATTAGAAAGTTCAAACCAAGATGCAGTATTTTTTGCAACAGAATTTTTAGATTTACACGAAACATTTAAACAAAATTTAAAAACAGATAAACAAACATTAGACCTGAAAACATCAAATGTTATAAAAGGAATCGGAATATTAGATCAAAAAATTGCAAATATTCAAAGCGAAATAGAAAATCGTCCTAAAAAAGTATTCTTAGATTTAGAATTAAGTTTAAAAGATACAAATCCTTTAAATAAAATTACAGGAAATACAGATATAGAAAAAAATAATTTTAAAAATAATATTATACTAGAATTAGCTGATATTACAAAAACAGGTATAAATAGATTTAATATATCTGAAATAGAAATATTATCACCTGAAAGTAATATATCAATAAATACAGTAATATATCCATCTAATGCATTTGGAAAATTAGATAGTAAAAAACCGGAAGATATATATACAGATATAACAAATAAAGCAAAAGGTGGTAATACAATATTAAGAAATAAAAAATATTTAAAATATTTACAAAAAATTACAAAAACAACTGAAGAAGAAAGTGAAGAAGTAATTACAGATGTTTCTTTTCCATTACAAAAATTAGATTTAACAGATAAAATAAATAATAATAATATATTAATTAAAGATATTAATTCAATAATAAATTATATTAATAAGTCAGAAAATACAAATAAAACATATTATGATGAAATAAATCCATATTTAATAAAAGAATTAAATTATTATCGTGAAAAGAAATCTGATTATTATAAAAAGAAAAAAATAATAAATTCAAAATTAAATTCAAAACAACACAAATATAATTATTATAATAATATATCTAAATTTATGATTGAAATTAGTTTATTAATAGTATTATTATTAATATTTAAATTATTTATAAGTGATAATAATTTATTAATTTTATTAATAGGAACAATTGCATTTATATTATTATTAAATAATTTATATTTTAATATAATAAAACATACTAAAAAACATTATAGAAATAAATATTGGCAATTACCAGAAATAGAAATATAATTTTTTTTTAATTTTTTATTTATAAATAAACAATAGAATACTACATAAAAAATATGTCATATATAACAGAACAAGATTTTGTAGAAATTAATAGTATTTCAAAAAATGCTATGTTTGATAAAATATTAAAAAAAAAAGATATATTTGTAAATGCAAGTGATTATCAACAAGAATTTATTAAAAATATAAATAATTATTATAATAATTTACTTCATATTAATAAAATAAAATCATCTGCGTATGATAAATTTACAAATAAAATAATATATTATTATACAGATAATGATAATGTAATTGATTATGATAAAATTGATATTAATAAAAATAAAAAATATAAATTATCAGAAATAGATGCATCATTTTATATGAATCCAAATATGAAAAAATACATGTTTTTATATGATTTTTTAAGAGAATATTATCTAAATTTAGCTGAAATAAAAAAAAATAAATATAATATTGATAATGCATCACTATATAATCATGAATTTAAAATAAGATGTAAATATTTATCAAGTGAAAATGAAATAAATAATGTATATCATACTGCCTTAAATATCGAGGACTATGTAATAACATTTAAATTTAATAATAGTAATACTACAGGAAATAAATTTGTACAACCTGATATTACTAATTTAAGTGATATTAAATTATATTCTAAAAATAATCAAAGAATATTTACTAATAGTTATGATAATGATTATGTTAATTCATTTAACGAATTAATTAAAATAGTTAAAAATAGTGATATTATAATAAATAATGATATTAGTTATCACAAATTATTATCAGAATCTTATAAATATAAATTTAATAAAATATTACTAACATATATCATATTAAAAATAATATATTTTTATTATAGAAAACATTATCCTGTTAAAATTAAAGAAGTTAATGATATATTAATGAAAGACTATCCAGTTTTGTTAAATAATATTAGCAATAAAGTTAGTGATAAAGATAATTCATTATTAGAAATCGCATTAAATACAGAAAAAAAACAGTTTAAATTAAATAGAAAACCAAATTTGACAGAAATAAAAAGATTAAGAGAACTAATTACTATAAAAAAAGGAGAAATTCGTGATTATATTGAAAAAAATATGGATAAAGAACCACAAGAATTATTAAATAATATTAAAAAAAAAGAAAGCGATATTGAAAATTTTGAAAAACAATTAAGTAATGAAATGTATGCAAATTTAAATAAATCACAAGAACAAGAAGCAATTGCATATAAAAATGAATTAGATAAAATTAATAAAAATATAACAAATAAAATTAAAAATATAAATAATAAAAATATTGAAATTAATTCTGATGATAGTTATTACAATAAAATAAATATTATGAATTATTTTGTAATATTTTTATTAATAACAATAACTGTTATATTTATTATAGATAACACATATAGTAATTTAAATGTATCAATTTCAATATTATTATTAACTATATCTATTATATTATATTTAATTGTAAATTATGTTATAAATAATAATCCAAATTATATATACAATAATAAAGGAATAATAAAAAATATATTTAATTATTTTTCAGGTATACAAATTGAAAAATTTAAATTAAATGCAAATAGTGATTTTAATATTAATGTTACTTCTGACCCTATGTCATTAGAAGAATTAAATAGTTATATAATAGCTAATACTGATACAGAGAATTTAGAATCAAAATTTTATTTAAAAATAAAAAATAGAGCAGAAGAAACAGAAGAAAATATTAATATATTTACTGGGACTAATATTAATACAGATGAAAGTTCTGATTATGTTAAATTTGATGAAAATGGTGATATTACAATAGATTTAAAATATGAAGAAAATAAAGAATATAGTATTTACGTTCCAAATGTATTTAATGAACTGGATGATGGAACTATCGGTATTAAATCAAGTATATTAGCAGTTGGCGGAGGTGCAGCTGGTACAAAATATCAACAAAATGTTGGCGGTGGATTTAAAAGATTAGGTGAAGGTGGTGGTGGTGGTGCAGTTATTCATAATGAAAATTTTACATTAATTGGCGGAAAAACATATAAAATTGAAATAGGTGAAGGGGGGGTCGTACAAGATGATACCGGTCAAAACATAAAACAAGCAACAAATACAACAATAAGTCTAAATAATGAAAATAAAATAAGAGCAAAAGGCGCTGAATTAATATTAACAACAATACCAGCAGCTAACATAGAAGGAGTACCAGATTATGTTGTTAGACAAATATCAGGTGCTGATATAGAAGGTAATATAGATGGTAGTGTAGATGGTAGTGGAGATGGTAGTGTAGATGGTACGTTTATTAGGAATAAAGATAACGGTAGAGGAGGGTTAAGTGGATATAATATACAAACGTCTCAAGGATTTACTTATAGTGATAGTTCAACATTATCTTATGAAACTATAACACAAAATCCAAATGATGGAGATAGTGGTTATGAATATGAAGGAACACATTATGGTGCAGGTGGTGGGTCATATAATTTATGTAGTGATAGTGATGGTAGTGAATATTATACATATCGTGATAGTTTACAAGGAAATGGTGATAAAATTTACATATGTAATAAAAATGAAAGTGATGAATTCGTACAAGGACAAGGGGGTGGTAAAACAGATAATGATAACGGTGACGCAGGGCTAGATAATGGTAACAACGGAGAACAAGATACTGGTTCGGGTGGTGGTGGTGGTAGAATTAAAGGCGGTAATGGGGCAAATGGTCGAATTATAATAAAAATAAATAAAGAAATAAAAGATCGTATAGAAAGTATAATAAAAACAGAAATAGAAAAATTACAAAAAGAATTATTAGTAGAAGCAGCAAAAGTTGGAGAAAGTAATGCAAACGATTTATATCAAATGGCACAAGAACATAGTAGTAATATAACATCAATTAAAGATGATTTATTAGCAGGTAAAATTGATTTAGAAAAAGCTACATCAAATATTGATATATTACAAAGAATTTATAATAGTGATTATCTAACATATACTTCAAATCAAAGTTTACTAGATACAAGAAAACAACGTATAAACCTTTATACAACAAGTAACATAAAATTACAAGGATTAATTAATGCAACTACAAATAAAATAGAAATTAATAATGCAATTATAAGCAGTAATTATGCAGATCTAACTGCATTACAACGTGAATTAGAAAATAAACAAAGTACCAGTAATTTAATAAGAGAATTAAATGTATTAAATAAAGATAAATTGGAAGATATAAAAAAAGAATACAATACACAATATGATAAAGCAATTGTATATAAAGAATGTAAAAATATAATGGAACTACATAGTATAAAATTAGCAGAAAAACGCAGTGAATTATCATCAAATATATTACAGAAACGTTTAGAAATAGATGATAAAAAATTAGAAAGAAAAAAGGAATTAGAAACAGAATTAAGCGGATTAAGGGATTTAAAAATGAAGGCAATACAAAACAGAATTGAACAAGAAGATATATTTAGAACTAGAAAACGTCAATTAAATGAAGAATTGAAAAAATTAGAAGATAATACCGAAAAGAGTATGATAGTAACTTTTAAATTAAATATAGATTATAAACACGCAGGTATAATAGGATTAAATACACAAAAAGAAATAGATAAACGAGCATTATTTAAAGATATATTATTAAATGATTTAGCAATGTCTTTGGATGTAAATAAAAATAGATTTAGTATAGACAGTATAACGTCAGATAAAGTAGAAATAAAACCAAAAACAAATGAATTATCTGAAGATGATATATTATTAAAAGATTTAAGCGGTTATATTATAAAATATACCGAAAATTTCGAAACACAAGAAAGCACATATTATGAAAATGATAAAAATATTTTAGTAACGACAACAATATATCCGGCACCAGGTAATTTAAATATTAATAATCCAGATGAAATATATAATAACATAGAAACACAAGCAAGTAATGCAAAATCAAAATTATTAAATAATACAACATATTTTAGATATTTATTAGAATATAAAAAAGAAGAAACAGAAATAAATGAAAATGATGAAATTATTGATAAAAGTGTTTGGGTAAAAGCGGTAGATAGACCATTAAGGGTGAAAACAAATTCAATAATAATAAGAGACAATAATAATAAAATAAATAATATATTTAATACATTTAATGAAATAGAAAAAACAGATATAACAACACCTACATACTATGAAAGAGTTAATCCATTACTTAAAAAGGAATATAATAAATTTAAAGAAAAGAATGATGCATATAATTTAAGTTATATGAAAAATAAAAATAAACAAAATCAAAGATTATATAATATTAAATATAAAAAGATAGTAATTGATTATGTAATATCAATATGTTTACTATTATCAATATTAATGATATTATATAAATATATATCAGTATCTTTAGTAAATTTAATATTTATAATATTATTTACAATATTTACAATAATATTTATATACAAAATAACACAAATACTTCGTACTAAGTCAAGAAATAAATATTTTGAAAAAAATTAATTTAAATTTTTAAAACCTTGCAAATATAATTGCTTATCGGAAATAAAATTATCATCTTCTATAAATTTATTTTTAATTAACCATTTTTTAGAAATCATATTGTATTTACTATTTTCATTTAAAATAAAATATAGTAATAAATATGAAATAAATACAATAATAAATGCTTTAGTTGCATCTTTAGTACTAAATAACAAAAGTGAATAAAAAATAAGCCCTTGTGTTATTTTTGAGTTTAATATTTTTTCTTGCACGGGGGTAATATTAAATTTTAAAAATCTTCCACCAATATGTATAAAAATTAATTGTAAATAAGATATAGGGTCAACATAATTCATATTTAATCTAATTTTTATAAATATTTTTATTAATAAAATATAGAGTACTTAATATATATAAAATGTCACTACGGGCCGCCGCTTTTGTAAGTGAATTATTAGAAGATACAGAAAAAATAAATGTTCACAAATTAGAACATAATTTTGTTAGTGATATTTTTTCTAATAAAGAATTATTAAATGAAGATTTTTTAAGACAGTTATTAGATAGTGAAATTAAAAGTGCAGATAATATTTATAAAATAAGTAATGAAATTTTAAAATATAATAAACCGATATCTTACGATTATTATGAATACATTCATTATTATTATTATGATAATAAAATATATTTCTATATATTTTGTTTAGACTTTTTAATTCAATTTTACAAAATAATTAATATGTATATTAACAATAATTATATATTAGATAGTAGTATATATAATAAAGAGTTTAATATAAAATTATTTTATGAAATAAAAAATGATTATGTATTATTTGTTAAAAATGGTTATGATGTAAAATTTAAAATTACTAAACCACTATATAATAAAATATCAATAAACAATATAGAAACTGCCAATGTTAATTTAACACAATTATTATCAAAAATGGTAGATAATTTTGAATTAATAGATATGGCGGATAGTAATAAATATTATATGCGATATGTATATTATGATAATTTAAAAGTTAGATTACAATATATATTATTAGAAACTTTAAAAAAAAATTTAAGAGAAATTAATAGTTCGGGATATATTAGTAATAAAAGTATTATAAACAAAAATATTGAAATTAGTGATGAAATATTTATTAAATTATTGCAAAATAAAAATATAAATTATGACAAATTAATAGAATCAACTAGTAAATTAAAATCAGATGAAAATGAAACGAAACAAGTAAAAGATGCGATACAAAATTCGTTAAGTATAAAAAATACAAATGAGAATGTTTTAAATAATAAAGATAAAATAGAAAAAATAGAAGATTTAATTAAGATAAAAAAAGATAAAATATTGAAATTAAAATTACTATTTGTATGTATGTTATTAATATTTATAGTAATGGGCATTTTATTATTACAAATAAATAAAATAAAAAATAAAAAATTTGTATATATCACTCCAATAATAATAATAGTAATATATGTAATATGTTATTATTATTTATATAATAATAAAAAATATTATGAAGAATTTACAACAGAAACAATAGATGATTTAATAATATTAAATAACAGTAAAGCATCAGAATTATTAGTTGTATTAAATTATAATAAATTATATTATAATAATATAAATCCAGTCTTAAAAAAAGAACTTAAAGAAACAAAAAATAAAGATGAACATTATAAATTATATAAAAAAATTAAAAATTCTAATTTAAATACAATTGAAAAAGATATAAAATATTATAAAGAAAATATAATGTATTTTATAAATTTAACATTATTATTTACAATAATTTTAGTACTAATATCAGTAACAGAAAAGTATAATACTATTATATATATATTAAGTTTAATAATATTTATAATAATGTCATATATATACATATATAATATAATTAAAATTGTTAGAACTAAAAGTAAAAATAATTATTGGAATGTAAATACAGATTAAAAAAGTTTATTTATATAATCTAATATATTATTTTTAATATTATATTTAAAATTAATAATGTTTTCATCGGTTTTATAATCTATAAACTGTTCGTGTATTATTTTTTTTTCATTTTTAATAAAAATATAATAATCAAATACGAGTGATATAATACAGGTTAAAAATAGCGTACCAATTAATTTATCAATTAAAAATAAATAAAAATTACTTATTAATAATATGATAAATAATATATTATTATCGAATAATTCTAATATAATATCAGGATAAGGTACAGAAGGTCTTAATGCATATATAATAACATATGCACATAATATGCCAGTAACTAATGCCAATATAATTTTTTTTATCGTGGTATAATAATCAAGTTCCATTATTTATTGTTCTATATATTATAATTATTTTTTTAATAATGTATAATAGAGATATATTATATAAAATGAATTATTCTACACTAACGGAAGCATATAATATTCCAATATTTGAATCAAAGGGTGGAGAAAATATTGATAAAAAGAAAAAAAAGAAAGATAAATCTGTAACAGAACAAAACAATATAATAGAACCTTATAAAAAAGAATATAAAAATTGCGAACCAATACAACAACCACATTATAAATTACCAATTAAAGATAAACAAATAACAGAAGATACAAAAGTATTTGAAGATTATTTAAAAGAAAGAAATTTAAAAAATAAAGAATTTACAGAAATTGAAGGCAGTAATATTAATATATATGATAATTACAACAGTATTTTAAATGATGAAATAAAAGATATTGAACCATATTACGATGAAGATTTAGATAATTATATAAATATTAATGATATGGGAAATATAAATTATCCACAAAAAGAAATAAAAAATAAATTAATGTCAGAAGAATTTAATTTAAAAACACAGGAACCGTTAATAATAAATAATAAAGAATATGTATTGGTACCAAAAAAAACGAAAGTAATAAATAATGAAATCCCTGATAATGATATACAAAATCAAGAAAAAGAGTTAGAAGATAAACAGGAAGAAAATAATATTGATGTTGTTGTAAAAAAAGAAAGTGAAAATTTAGAAGATAAAATATCGGAAATGGTTAAGTTATATATAAAGGAAGAAAAAACTCCACCAAAAATAAGTAATTTCTATAAAAATATAATTAATATTGTTTTATTTATATTAATTGGAATATTTGTTATATTTTTATTAGATTTATTAACAGAATTGGCATTACATAAAGGAATGAAACAAACTGTTCAAATATTATTACCGTTATTAGAAGAGTTAAAAGAGTTAAAAAGAATATAAAAAATTTATAATATTTTTATTATAATGACACAATATTCACATATTGTAATATCAGGCGGGGGATTATATGGTATCTCTTTACTAGGTATATTTAGATATTTTTATATTGAAAATAAATTAAAAAATGTTAAAAATATAGCTGGTAACTCGGTTGGTTCATTATTTTGTTTGGCGCATTCAATTGGTATTGATATTGAAGAATTAGAATTAATAATTAAAAATTTAGTAAAAGAGGAAAAATTAATAGTAACAAAAAAAAATATAGGAAATATATTTTTATATAATGGTATATTAAATTTCAACATAATAACAAATAAACTTAAAGAATATTTTAATCAAAAATATAATGAAACGGATATTACATTTTTAGAATTATCAAAAAAATTTGGTATTAATTTATATATAAGTGCCACAAATATAAACACAACGGAAAATATAATTTTTTCTACTGATAATACGCCAAATGTAAGTATATTTGACGCAACACATGCATCTATTACAATACCATATTTAGGGATACCAGTTTTAATAGATGGTGAATATTATGTAGATGGTTTAATGTCTAATAATTTTCCAATAAATATTTTTAAAAATATTAATAAAGATAATATACTTGGAATAGTAATAAATGTGAAAAATGATTATAAAGTAAATAAACTAGAAAAAAATACACAAATAAATTTTATAGATTATAGTAGAAAATTAATAGAAATATTAATAAAAAATTCTAGTAAAAGTACATTTCTTAAATATATAAAAAATGAATATGCGAATTTACTAATAATAGAAGATTCACCCATTAATGAAATGATTCCTTTAAAAACGTGTGACAATAATATTAAATATGATTTTACAGAATTAGATATAGATAATCTAATATTAGATGGTTTTATAAAAGCAGAAAATTTTTTTAATTATATAAAGAGTTAATAAAATAAATTATTATAATATATGAATTCTTTATTAAATAATAGTATAGTTGTTGGCGAATATTCATTAAAAAATAAAGAAACAACTGATAATGAAGAACCAAATAATACTGTTGATGTTTCTAATGATAATAAATCTTCATGGTGGTATAAATCAAAAAATAATAAAAAACGTGTAATGTTATGTGGCACTTATCCTATAGGCACAAGTAATGGTTATTCTAAAGTTGTCTATTATATATGTAAAAATATGGAAAAATATGATGATATTGAATTAACAATATATGGTTTCCAAAATGTAAATAATACAAGTGGTTCTAATTTAAGAAATAATTTATCAGATAAAATAATATTATATGATGTAATGGCCAATGAAAATCCTAGAAGAAATGGTTTTGGTGAAAAAGAAATTGGCGACTATATAAAAAAACACCCACAGGATATTATAATTATATTTAATGACTCAATGATTACAACAGCTTTAACACATACAATAGTTAAAGAATGTTGGGATGAAAAAAAGAATTTTAAATTAGTTTCATATATGGATCAAGTTTATCCCTATCAAAAAAAGAAATATATTGAATTACTTAATGTTTTTTATGATGCTGTTATAACATTTACACCATACTGGAAAAATATCGCAAGAAAATTAGGTATAAAAAAACCATTATATTGTTTCCCACACGGATTTGATACAGATTTATATTATCCAGTTGATAAAAAAATAGCAAGAATGTATTTAAATTTTCCTTTAGATGATTATTTAGTATTAAATTTAAATAGAAATCAACCTAGAAAAAGATGGGATATTACCATAATAGGATGGTGTAAATTTTTAGAAAAATTTTATAATGAAAATAAAGAAAATAAAAGAAATGTTAAACTTGTAGTAGGTACATCTATGAATGCATACTGGGATTTAATGGATATATTTGAAAATGAAATAAAATTTACTAATGTGCCTTGGGAATTTGCAAAAACAACAATAATATCTGTTGATATGCCACAACAATTATCTGATAGAGACATTAATATATTATATAATGCTTGTGATGTTGGATTAAATACTGCTGATGGCGAAGGTTTTGGATTATGTGGGTTTGAATCCGCCGCACTTGGCAAAGGTCAAATATCATCATATGTTGGAGGAATGATTGATTTTTTATTAGACGATTTTGCACTTCTTATAAGACCTTGTACTGCAATTTATTTAGATTGTAAATCTGCAGGTATCGGTGGTAAAGCAGAAATTGGTTCTCCAGATGATTATGGTAATGCATTTTGGAAATATTATAATGATGAAGAATTATTAAAATCACACGGTGAAAAAGCAAGAGAATATATAATAACACACTATAGATGGGAAACAGTAGTAGATTATTTTTATAATAATGTATTATTAAAAATTTAATCTATAATAATAATAGAAACAAAAAATGGTTGAATGCGATGAATTAAAAATAAAAAAATGCGAAAAACAACAAAAAATATGTAATAAAGCTACTGGTAGATGCAATAAAATAGTTTTAAAAAAAGAAAAAATATGTCCTGAAGGTAAAATATTAAATCCTGTAACAGGTAGATGTAATAAAATAAAAAAGTTATTAACTGCAAAAAAATCATTAAATACAATAGAAAAAATATCAAAGTTAAAAAAAATATGGAAAAAGGTAAAATTAAATAATGCAAATGAAAACACTGCTCAAAAAAAAAGAAAAGCATTCGATATTGTGATAAAACATTTATTGCCATTTGTAACAAAAACATTTACTTTAAAAAATAGAATAAAATATGCGAAAAATGTTCATAAAGGAATGTTTAAAGATTTTGAAATTAAAAAACTTGAATCTAAAAAAATTCCAGCAGAAAAATTTAAAATAATTAAAAAAGATAATTATTATTTAAATAATATTCATTTATATAAAAAAATAGGTTCAGAAAGTGTATATGGTACGATTTATAATGTAAAGTATAAACATAATGATAATTTTTATAATATTTGTGGAAAAATAATGTGTGATACAAAAGATAATAGAAATGAAATTCAATTAATTATGAAAGCAACAGAAAAAACTATGAATAATGAGACGCCACATTTTCCAATTATGTATTTTAATAGTTTTATACAAAAAGATACTAAGTTAAAAGATTTTAGTGTTTATTTGCCAAAATCGATTAAAAGATGTAACAAATTTATTGTTAATTTTAACGAGATGTTTTCAGGTGATTTAAAAATATTTATGGAAGAATGTAAACATAATAATAATAAAAATTTACTAATAAATACATTAGAACAAATATTTATATGTATATTAACATTTCATAAAAAAATAAAATTATCACATAATGATTGTCATTGGGGTAATTTTTTATATCATAAAATAAAACCAGGTGGATATATACATTATAATATTTTTAATAAAGATATTTATTTAGAAAATAAAGGTTATTTATGGATAATTTGGGATTATGGTTTAACATCACCATTATATGATTCTAATAAATATGTTGATTATTATAGAATATTAAATGCTTTTATAAGTTATGAAGATTATGGTTGGAATAACAAATTAAAATATAAAATAAATAGAGCAATTAATATTTTCGATAATATACCGGAATATAAAAATAATAAAAATTTTGAAAATAAATTATTTAACGAATTGTTTTCATATCATACACCCTTATATGTAAAACCACCAGATAGTCAAATAATTAATCTAAATAAACCATATATATTATAATAAAAAAAAATAAATTTATACTAATTCACTTCCTAATGTAGCAGTCGCTTTAATATTATCAGGGGATAAATCACTTATTGCCATATCGTCAAAGGCAATTAGTGTATTAGGTAAAGAAACATTTGTATTTTTAAATTTATTATAAACTTTTTTCTTAATACTATTTGGGAAATTATAATCAATTTGTTCAATTAATGTTTCATATTCTCTAATAAAATTAGTTATTTTATAAAAATCTAATGATTCTGTATCATTAATCATTGCTTCATCTATTCTATGATTTAATTTATTCATTTTTTTAGAAATATTTTGAAATACTGTTACTCTTTCATTAATTTTAAAATTATTTATCATCGCAAGTGTTAATCCTGTTACACTATTTATAACAATATTTGGTATTTTCATTTGATCACCTGTTAAACTTGCACTATTTAATATTGCCAATGATGTACTAGATAAAATCAATGGTATATTAACAAAATTTTTAATAGTAGAATAAAACTCATAAGACCTTTTACATAAAATTGCTACAATTAAACTTTTATCTCTATATGATTTTAGTAATTTTAATTGTTGATTACTTACTTTATTTTGTTTTTTCTCCACCTCTTGAACATTTTCCTCACCTATTTTTACTAACTCTTTTAATTCTAAATTATCAGTCATTTCTTCGCTATATATTATAATCAATATTATGCTTAAATATTTTTTTAATTTAATATAAATATTATTACTGCAAAAAATAATCCAATAATAAATGTTCCAAAAATTAATGGATTACCATTTTCATCAATTATATCATTTGTATCTTTCCTAAAAATTTTTACAATAATATCTGCTATTTTATAAGTATTTTTATTCGATAAAATCATAAATAATATTAAACAATATAATGATATTTTTAACTTATTTATATAATTTGTTTTTTTCTTTTTTACTGGCTTAGTTTCCCTTTTTGTATCTTTATATTCATAATAAATTTCTTTATTATCCATATCTTTAATATATATAAATAAAAAAAAGATTATCTATTAAATAAATCCATTAAATAATATATTGTTGTATTATCTATAATATTATCTAAATTTATACCAATATTTGATATATTATTATGTACTCTATTTATTTCAATTGGTTCAAAATTTGTATCAAAAAATATTGTCATATTAGTAGTTGAATTTATATTAGAAATCCAATCTGGTAAATTATCATAAAAATCATTTGAAACAAGTGCTAATGCTTTTACAAAATTACAACATAGTATAAAATGTTCGTTACCATTTTTAAATAAATTTATAATTTCATTAGCAAATACATTCACATAATTATTATTATTTAAAATCAATAATAAATCTTCATTAAAATAATTATTTTCTATATCAATATCACTTGTTAAATCTTTATAAATATTTATTATATTTATAATATTATTAAATTTTAATTTTAAAAACCATAATACATTATTATAAAAACCAAGTTTTTCCATATAATATACAACATCTGTATATGCTTGTTCCTTTGTATCCCATTCCTTTTTATTTTCTTTTATTTTTAATTTATTATATTTTATAAATAATTTTAATTTATTTATTATATTTTCATCTAATATTTCTCTTGTACAAGGATTTATATTGTTTAATTTTATATAATAATCAAATTCTATGGCATTGAAACAATATATTTTATTACCTGTTTTAAAATAAAAACGTAGTTTTTTCGGTATATCTATTATTTTATCTAATGTAAATGGATCATTTTCATTTGATATTTCATTTATATTATATTTTTTATTAACTAATTTATATAAATAATTTCTAATATTTTTTTGAATAATAATTATTTTATTTATATGTACTGTTAATTTATATGTTGTATTAAATATATTATAAATTTCTAATATAATTGTTTTTTTATTATTATTTTTTTTTATATTATAACAATGAAACAATTCAATTAATACTATTTTATTAAATAAATATGATAATATTTTTATAAATAACAGTTTTTTTAAGTCATTCGTATCTTTATATTTTTGTATATATTTAAATAATAAATATATATCATCAATAGCATCTATAAAAAGTTTATTTTTTTTTTTTAATATTCTATTTATAATTTCAAAAAATTTAATATTTTTATATTTAATATGTTTATCACAATATAAACAATTATCACATATTATATTACATTTTTTTTTTTGAAATTTATTAATAAAAATACAATAGTTTGTATTTTTAGTGTCCATTTATAAATTATAATATTTTTTTTTTAGATTTATTTACACTGGTAGTAATATACCTGAATTTATATAACTATTATAATCATAATATTTATTATTTAATTCAACATATTTTTTATTTTTTATTAATACAACTTTACCTTTGCCCTTTTTTAATTTGGTATATTTTTGAAATTCTAATATTTTATTATCTTTATTTATATCTTTCGTAAATGATAATTTTTTATTATTTACATTTATAGGCCAATTATAACATTTATATCCACTTTCTAATGGTTTATTTTTTTCTGAATTAATTACACAATCAAAACTTGACGCTTTTAATAATTTTAAAAAACTATTTATTAATTCCTCTTTATTTTTCGCAATATTATATATATACTCATCTGTTGTTATTCCTTTATCCATCGTTTTTATTGTAAAATTTTTCTTTAATTGTTCTTGGGTTAATTTCATTATATATGAATATACTTGTACATTTCTATCTTTTAATGGCAACTGTTGATGAGAACACGTTCTTACCGCTCTTCCTATAACTTGATTTATTCTTACTGAATTCCAAAAATATTCCATTATTAATACTCTTCTTACATTTTTTAATGATATACCTTCTGCACCCGATTGTGTTATCATCAATACTTTAACTAATTTACCATATAATTGAATATCCTTATTCTTTTTTATTCTATCTGGCAATGAATTATATAACTCACCATTTAATTGTGAAAATTCTCCATTAAATAAATGTATTAATTGATTTGTTTTTTCTTTATCACTATTAAATACTATATATCTTTTATTATCATATTTTTCATCAAATACTGATAAATCACTATATTTATATCCATTTTCTGATTTTATTAATATTATTTCTTTATAATCATTATAATTTAAAGATTTACTAAATATTCCTAAACCTTCTACCATTCTAAATTGTGAATATATTAATACAGAACCAGGCGATTCTTCTATATCATCTAACATTTTTGAATATTTTGGACTATAATAATTTTTTAAATTTTCTTTTGATAAATATTCATTTGTATCCAATTCTTTTATTACTTTATCTAATTTATTTTCATAATCATTATTTACCACTATCTCTTCATTTATATTATCTTCCGCTACAATATCTAATTCTTTCCGTAATATATTTTTAATATCACTTGGATATACTCTTTCTAAATTTTCAGGAAATGCAAAATTACAAACCATTCTACTATATGCTCTATATACAGACGATTTTTCATCCATATCATTTTTACGAAATTTTTTCGCTTCATCTATTTTTCTTTCTTTACTTCTTACTTCATCATATTTTGTTAATTGATGGTTTGACATATTTAAGTATTGTATTTTTATTGGCAATAATTCAGGAAAAAATTCACTTCCTGATGTTCTATAATAACTAACTGTACCTAATATTCTTCTTTGAAATAAATCTAAATTTTTTGTTACTGGTTTCTCTTCATCTTTATAATCTATAAACATTTTATCAAAATCATCTTTATTATTTGGTAACGCATAATATAATTCCTTTGTTTTTTTTATACCTATTTTTAATCCTTTTATATTTTCTAATTCACTTTTAATTATTTCTATTAGTTTATCTTTTGTATATTCCCATTTATATTTTACTATTTCTATTGATTTAGATTCTTTTATATATCCTTCTGGTAATAATGCTATACTTATTTCTCTATTATTATAGTAAATATAATCTATAAATTTATTTATATTTAATTCATTAATTTTTTCCTTTAATATTTTATCACTAACATCTATTGAAGATGATAGTAATTTTATTTTAAATATTTCCATCGGTCCTCTTAATAAATTTATTAAACTAGCAATTTCATATGGATTATTTATAATTGGTGTACCAGATAATAACACTAATTTGCAATTATCTGCATTCATCATATTATTATAAACTGTTCTTGCTATTTTTGAACCATTTACTACCCTACTTATAAAATTATGAACTTCATCAACTATTATAAATGAATTATTAAATATATCTTTTCCCATTTCTGTAAGCATTTTTTGTGTTAAACCATTGTAACTTATAAATTTATATTTATTTCTAATAATATGTAATATTATATCATCTATTATTTTTTTTTTATCACTTTTTAACGAACTATATGTAACATCATTTTCTATAACACTCGCGTAATCATTTAAATCATTTTTATAAAGTGGTAACCATATTTGTTTATCCTTTTTTATATATTTAATATTTATACCATATTCTATTAATTTTTCTATTAGTGTTTTTGATTTTAAATCACCTGTTATTTTTAATAAAGTCCACGTTTTTTTCATATTTAATCCTAAAGTTGATATTTTCATCAATTCATTTTCATAATTTTTTGCTAATGATGCAGGTGTTAATACAAATATTTTTCTTTTTTCCATAAAAATTTCTGCCGCTGCGATTGATGCAGCTGATTTACCTGAACCCAATTCGTGATATGCCAATATACCACGATAAGGACTATCAAGTTGAATATAATCTCTTAATATTCGTTGGTGTGGAAATAAACTTATCGTTTTTACATCTATATCACAGTTATCACTTTTACATTTACAATTTTCTTTTTTATTTGTATCTTTATACTTACTACGATTAAATGTATTATTTATTTTTTTATTATAACCAATTCTATTTTCCAATATCCAATTTTTTGGTTTAACTTCTATATCCATATTATTTTATATTAATATTATTTTTTATAAAAAAATTGATTAATTTTATATTACTTTTATTTTAAATGAACAGCACTTTTAATGATAGTTATTATGAATTACATAAGAATCGATTAAATAATATTTTTATTAATCATGCTATTAATGCGGCAGATAATAGTGATGGTGGTCCTTTTGGTGCAATTATTACAAAAAATGATAATATTATATCAATCGGTAATAATAAAGTAACTGTTTTAAATGACCCAACAGCACACGCAGAAATTGTTGCAATTAGAGAAGCTTGCAAAGAATTAAATACTTTTAATTTACAAGATTGTACTTTATACACTAGTTGCGAACCGTGTCCCATGTGTTTATCTGCTATTTATTGGTCACGAATTAATACTGTTTATTATGCAAATACACGTCACGATGCAGCGGATATTGGATTTGATGATAATGAAATATATAAAGAATTTGAAAAAAGTAATAAAGATAAAAATATTAATTTAATACATTTAAAAAATACAAGTGCATTAAATACTTTTAAAAAATGGAAAAATAATGTTAATAAAATTAGTTATTAAATTTAATTAATTTATCTAAAAAATTTTCTTTTCCTTGTTTTGTAAATTTATATTTACTTAAAAGATAAAATATTGTTCTATATTCTGTATTTGTTATTATTTTTTTATCAAATATTTTTTCTATTAATAATTCGGTATCTTTTATTGATAATCTACCGTCACCTTTTTTTTTTATTAATTCGTCTGCAAGATCTAACACTTTTTTATCATAATTTAATCCATCTATAGTAGTATAATAATTTGTCGATTTATCACTCATTTCTATTTAAAAATAATATTTTTAAAATAAAGAATATTATATAAATAGATAAATATTAATAATAATATGGCTCAATACATTAGTAGTAATATTAGTAACATTATTATTAAAAATATTGAACAAAAATCACTAAATAATGAAATTTTTATTAATAATATTGATTTATCTTTTTATAATGTTTATTCTAATGTAATATATTCAAATTATGATATAGAAACTAATTTTGATATAAATAATTCTAATTATGAAATAATACATAACAATATTGATAATAATATTTATAAATTATATACTTATAATGATAATGTTAACTATAGTAATTTATTAATTAGTTATACTTTTAATTCAAATTTATATAATAATGTTTTTGAAATTGAAAATTATAGAAAAATAAATAATATATCCAAATATAATGATTTGTCATCTATTTATAATGATAATAATATAGAAATTAATTATGATAATTGTAACATTATTTTTAAATATGATGATTTAATTAACAATAATAATCAAACCACATATAATATTAATTTTTTACAAGATACTATATGTGATATATTAATAGTTGCTGGAGGAGGTGGCGGTGGCATGGATATGGGTGGCGGTGGCGGTGGTGGCGGTATTATATATCTACAAAATACTTTAGTTACAAAAGGTAAAAAAGTTATAAAAGTTGGTAATGGTGGTACTGGAGCACCTGCAGCAGGTACAAATGGACAACCTGGAGGTCACCACTACACAATAAATGCTACTTCCGGTTCTGACTCTCAATTTGATACACATATTGCTGTTGGTGGAGGATATGGAGGGTCTGGTCCACATAATCATACACTACAAGGTAAAGCTGGTAATGGCGGTTCAGGTGGTGGTTCATCTGGTTATAATGCAAATAATGATATTAATGATGCT
>CEVY01110832.1_pt1 | contig 43884 bp, 48 predicted proteins | sample 530681 | NCBI WGS metagenome assembly CEVY01 (sample SAMEA2620855, study PRJEB7988) | marine metagenome | biome: marine biome (ENVO:00000447); feature: surface water layer (ENVO:00002042); material: "saline water (ENVO:00002010), including plankton (ENVO:xxxxxxxx)" | depth 5 m | reverse complement strand
CCGACATAGTCTTGTTTCATTACAAAGCCAAATGTATGAACCTCGCATTAATTTCGATACGTTACAGTTTTTACCAAATATATGATCCCAATCAAACATGTATGCATTTTCACTTGTACACTTTAGATTACAATAATGACATTCTCCTCTTTCTTCCTTAAGTAAATTATATTGATGATATTTTAGTTGTGCCCTTCTATACGTTGCAACCTGCATACATTCTTTGCACTGCATTCCTCTACCTGAGTTAACCATGCTACATCTGCGTCTTTTCCTGCCGTTACACATCTTACCAGTGCATTTGACGTATTTTTTCAGATTGTATCTTTCACTACGCAGATGATCCTCCGCACATCGTTCGGCCGCCAGTTGGAGCATATGCTCTGAAAACTGCTCATTTTGAAATTTGGTTTCGAGTCTATGGCAAAAAATACAAATGAATCTACCTTTTTGTAGTTCCGCTTGTATTTTTTCTTTAGACTTCATGTCAGAAATACTAACTTTTTTCCCGTTCCATTCGAATTTGTCTTCTCGTCTATAATGAGCAAATTCTAGGTAGTCTGGATTTTTCTCTCCACACGGGCAACATACACCCTCTTTGTAAGGCTTGACGATTTGTCTGCTTGTCATAGTTCAACATCATATTAAAAACAAAATTAATATGAAATTTTTTCCGCAGACGGTCCATATCCGACGTTTTGTATGTGCTTGTATACTTCCTCGTCTGACAATGGTTGAGTCCATAGACACACATCGGCGAAGCTGTACCCGCTGGCGGAATACTCAGAAGCAGGACCATCGTTCGCAGTTCCTATCCACCAACCACCTTCATAATTTGAAGAACTACCGTATTTTGTATCCACTGGCGACGTATGGTTAGCTTTAATCATAGAAATATTTCCAGCAACCGAATTAGGAGCACGGTTGTCGGCGTTCAAGTTCCTTTCACTGTCAGCTTTGGCGGCAGTAGTAACTCCACCATTTTCTTTGCCTCCGTTCAAATATACGTACAAATTATTTGCGGTGATCACAATTACAATATGGTGCCAGTTATGAGGGAAACCAGATGAAAATGCAGACTTATTATCCCAGAAACCGTCACCTTCCCGCCAAATATCCATCATCGTGTTGTGCTCAGCACCGTCGGAAACAAGTCTCCACTGCAGTTGTAGTTTCGTGTTACCAGTACCATTGTCGAGCGGATACAGCCAGTGCGTCAACCACACGTCGTTATACTGACCACCGAATAAAGAGTGTGTGATATGATTCAGAAGCGGGTCAGAAGTATAATAATTCTGCTGACACATAAAGAAGAAGGATATGGTCATACCGACGCTTCCAAAAGATATGCGATCCATTGGTAACCGCAAGTTCATTCTGTCGGTATCACTTTTTGGAGGAACAGCTCCCGGAGGGTATCCCCACCCTTGGTCATAAGAAGCTGATTCATGCTCTAAGTTGTTTGGATAAGAGTAGAAAAACTGCTTACCCTTGACACCGTTGGTACCAAATCTCGCAGCAGCTACATTTTCATCGGTACCTCTACCTGTCTGACCAGTACTACTGTTATCATCACTCCATAGGTACGTGCCATCGGCATAGGAAACTTCTGATGAACTTGCTTTATGTATGCAATACAACCAAAGAGATTTATCATCTGGGTTACACACGTCGTGGAGCGTCCCGTTAAGTTTCCATCTGTGGTTTGGCACTACGGCAGTGAAATCAATTGGAGGCGACGGTGTTGATGCTTGAGCCAAAGCAGAAGTCGCGGTAGTTTGAGCGATTTCGACGGCAGCGGAAACTTCCACGAGTTTAGATGAGATGGTACTGGGTAAGATAGCTGTCACGTCTCCAATTGCAGATGCAATTTCTCCGATTGTTTTCCCTGCGGGTAGAGTGGAAATATCGCCTATTGATTGTAGTACGTCGGATACCGTCTGTCCTGCTGCAAGATCAGAGACATCACCAATTGATGTCATTACATCACCAATGCTTTGTCCTTCGGGTAAACCCGCGGACGCGTTTTCGTTTGCTTGGTGTAATGTGTTTAGAGCCGAGATAATAGAGGTTCCAACGCCTGCATCAAGTGTTTCGTTTCCAATAATAACATCAAACGTGTTCAATGTATCTATCACACTAGTCCCTGTATTCAATGTTTTCAAATCCGACACGCTTTCCCCCACTGTGATTTGTCCGTACATGGTGTCGTGGTATTCGCAGTTGTAGTAGTACACACCCGGTGTAACTGTACTTGTATCGAAAGTGACCACGTCATTCTCTGCGCCCTGACCAGTGACGCCTGCTACTTGATTTCCATCGCCAGTACTGTTGACATCTTTAATGTAAAAAGGATGTGACGTTGCATCAACTGTGAATTGAAGTATATCACCAACAGACACAGTTATAGTCGGGTTGATTTGTACAAAAAAGGCACCAAGTCTATCCGAGCCAGACATAATATATGCACCGCTTACAGGAGCAGTAACACCTATTGTGTACGTATTAGTGCTACTGCTTCCAATTACATCATACAATGAATTAACAGCAGCTCTCAAACTCCCACCCGAAGCTAACGCAACCGTACCTATAGACGCAATGGCATCGCTATGCAGCTCGTTTACAGCGGTTACTATGTTTGTTTTGTCTTCTGTTTCCAGAACGTCAGTGTTTCCAATCGTTCCCAATATTGTTTTGTTGGGCTGTAATACTGCGATATCGCCTACCATTTCCATTATAGTTCTGTTTGACGAGTCGGCGTTTTGTTTAGTAGCAGTATCCCCAAGGGCAGTGAGTTTTTGATTTATACTGTCACCACCAGACGCAGTCAATCCGAAAGTGTTGTTGAGAATGTTTAACTGCGAACCCAACGAGTTTATTTCTGATATTATGTTTTTTTCGACGGGGTTGACCGACCTGTCATGTACAATGCTACGGGAACCAAAGAAATCAACAGTTGCTAGTTTCTGTGTCTGAGCGGCGTCATTGTAATACGAGTCGAATGAAGTGCTAACGTCGGAAGACCCATTGTCATACACGAGCCAATAGTAATTCTTTCCTGAAGCAAATCCTTCTGATTGTTCATAGTTGGTGACGGAAGTCCACGTCCAGTCTATCTTTGTGGCAACCGTGCCAGATGCAGCGTTGGGTCCAACTTCGTAGAGCTTGAATTTTGCTATCAAATCGGCGGCGTTGGTGCTTTCGCCTTTCAATGAATAAAATGAATCGAGTTCAGATAAACCCATCGCAACCAATGCATCTTTTACCTTCTGCGATTCAACTGCACCGAATGTCAAGGTGAGATAGTCGTGAATTGTGGTGTTTAATGTGTAGAGTGGATAGTATCCATCTCTGGAAAATGCGCTAGGAGCACTATCCACTGGGTCAGACGTGCTTTCGAGGAGTCCTTCCGCATTTCCGATTAACGACACCAGTGATTGTTTTGGTATTGTTAGATTATTTGAAGTTTCTAGGAAATTCCCCAGATCACCAAGTTCACTGAACGTAGCCGAGGAAAATGTTGTTTTACCGTTGTCGTCTATGTATATTAATTTACTGTCACTGGTATCTTTCAACATGTTTCCAAGATCCACGGTAGAACTTTCCTGTATTTGCACAGGTGGATCGTCAGCGACACCGTCATGTAGATCGTGAATACTAATAACTTTATTCGTCCACAACTTCTGAGTGTACCCAGAATGGTGCGATGATCCCGGTTCTTCGCCACTTTTGAATTCAGGTGTAGCGTTACATAAGATGTGCACGGGTCGTTCCGATTCATCTACAGATGTTTTCAATTTGGTTTCGTGAATAGCTACGTCACCTAGTGTGCCGATTTTAACAATTTTCGTTGTTAAATTTGGAGTGTTGTGTGGCACCTGTGAATCGATAGAATGTGTAATACTGCTGCTATCTATGCACACTGCTATACTCTTTTCGTCCAGTTGGTCATTTGTTGATAACGATGTATTTACAGCGGAGTGGTACATTCCTTTCAAATTAAGTGGGTGAATGTAGACATTCTTCCAGTTCATATCATCGTCAAGTGGATTATATAGAGTGCCGTCGTAGTGCAGAACATGGGCTTTAGGGTGTTGATCATACAAAGAAGTCACTGGATTGAGTAATTCTGATTCGTCGACAGAGTGTATATTTCCTGGTGTATCACTCAATACGACATCAGCCAGGACACCATCCCTGCCGTCGCTCCCAGCTGGTCCTGGATCACCTATAATAACTGGCCCGACACTTCCCCCTCCGCCGCCACCTGACGACCCCGTGGCGGCTACCGAAAGTAAATTTGTTATCGATGATGTGTCCAGGTTAGCGATCGATTTCAGGTTTTGAAGATTCATAGTTTCTGGTTGACCGGCATCATTAACGACTGCGAATTCTTTCGTTTCGACAGCACCCATTCTTGCTTTTTTCGTACACGATATGTAGTTTGTTTCGACTGACTCGACTGAAGATTGTCCGAGTTTTCCCATTTATCAATACGTGCGAAAAAAAATAAACGTTACACTTGTATTATCTCAGCTAACAGACTCAGATGATCGTGGTGGCAGAAGATGGGACATTCTTGGTTGTGGCGAACGCCTACAAGTACAAAGTGCCGCTGATCCGAGTTGAAATCGCGGATATCTCTATTTGGGTCGACCGACAATCGGTGACACCAAACGATTTCATGATGAACATGGGAGTAGCATGCATGGGTTCATTTGGAATCGAAGAGCCGTGCAACATTCGATCATTGTGTATCGTCTTGCAGAATCTTCTACTGAGTCATTTTTACATATTCGGAATTAAAGTGAATGCCGTGAGCGATGTGAACTTCGGTGTGTTCGCGAATCCACGTGAATCAGGTGTCCTCGATATGATGGAGTCCAGCGACTTCCTTGTACAAACGGACATTTTCGCGAGCGTCTTCTCTGACTATAAGAAGGAGTTCTACAGAAGGACGTTGACACCAACGGAGTTCTATCGTATGTACCCATCCACTGGATGTCCGAACATGCATGCACTCAACGACACGGCTAGCGACGTTGAATCGACGTGTTCGCTGTGCAAGGAATACAGGTTCGACGATGACATGTTCTCCAATTCGGTCCGCTACTTTTAAGAGTGAAAAAAATGTTTCTTCATGTTAAGAATGGTCTCAACGATAGTAGACGCACTTGGGTTTAAAGGTGCTTTCGATCAAAACTCGACTATCAAATTTCAAGAACTCGTAGAGAACGTAGACAAAGATGTATATTATGATTTCGTTCTTGAACGTCTTGTAAATGACAAACGTTGTAGATACAGAGGACATATGAGAATGAAACCGATGTTCTGCTGTGAACTATCAAACATGTTTCTAGTTGTCTTGTATAACGGGGATGATTTACATCCGGAGACACTAGTAGTAAGTCCAGACGTATTTGGTGCTGCGATAGCGTTCTCTGAAAAGTATCGCTTGTATAAATCATTCGGACAGGAGTGCGATGTGCACTGTTTAAGTGCTTCGTACACAGGATTTGCACTGAATGTCTACATGATTACGCAATTTTTCCCCATGGATCAGGTAATGGACATAATCAAATCAAACTCTCTTGGGTGTGACGAAAATGAAAACGGAGGTTGTGGGACGCTGCCTTGAGTGCGGCGAAGACATGGGTCCTCACAACCCCCGGCAGCTATGCGGAAAAACTTATTGTTTACACTTCTGTTGACGTGTTTTTTGCATGGCTCTAGACATGAGAGTTGATCAGCTAGTCGAACCCGACCCAGATGACTGGGTAATTTATGAGTGTCCGGCAGACGGGAACTGCTTTTACCATACAGTGTGCGCATTTTTCGATATAGATGAATGTGACACAGTCAGGAAAGATATACTTAATTACATAGACAACGTACAATACAATATTCCACAGATAGATGTGGTCATCGAACGTGTTTCCAACGGGATGACAGAGAACTATGTCGACGGCAACGTGAGCGCGGAGAGCTGGGCTAATCACGAGGAGATCCAAATCGTATCGAGAATGTACGATATATGCATTGTTATTTGGAATGCACAGTACCACATGTGGACAGCCACGTTCCCTGAAGATGATATGTTAGATTTAAGAGAATGTGAAAACGTCATGTACCTTTACCACAACGGATCTCATTTTTCTGTTATGGTTCCCAAGAAAAAAAAAAAAATCATGAAGAAAAGCGTTTCACGATGACACTGGCTCCAGGCATGCGTGATGCATCAAGATCACCTCGCCGAGTGAATCGACGTGGTGCGTCAAGATCGCCTCGCCGAGTTAATCGACCATCGCCACCTCGCCGAGTGAATCGACCATCGCCACCTCGTCGGGTATATACACCGACTGACGACAACGAATGTCTTTCTGTAATACGTCATGGAAACAATGAAGAAATCGAGTCTCTTATGAAAACGCTCGGTACGCGGCTGGTTAAGGTGGGTAAATATAAGGGACAACCATTCAGAAATGTTCTGTCGTATACAAGCTATGTTTATTGGCTATCTACGACTACTTTCACAAAATGTCCGAATCTCGAACTTTTGAGTCATTACACCGCTTATTTTGCCGCACCGCCAAAGAACACCATACCTGAGTACACAAGGCAGTCAACTTTTCAAGTGAAGGACTACATGAAGTCAGTAGAAAGGGAACCACAGATGTGTTCGCACTGCGACGGATACACCGATCGCGACGAAGAAGGCGTGTGTCGCGTGTGCAATATGAAGTTCCATTGAAGGTTGTCAAGGGCCTAGTTTAACATAGGTTGAAGGTTCATCCCATATTGCGTGGCCCAAGTTGGTAAACTATCTGGTGGGGTATCAGACGCATCAGATCCAAAAATATGATCAAACCAGCCTTTTTTTGGTTCAACCATCCTTAAAGGTGGTGTTGGGTCTGCTGGTGGTTCTGGTCCTGCTGATGGCGGTACTGGTGGGGCAGGTGAGCCAGATGGGTTCGGTGGGTCAGTTCCCAATAAACCTGCACCCGCTCCCGCCGCTGCTGCGCCGGCCACTGCGCCCATAACAGCACTCGATCTTTTTTCATTTTCTTCAGGTTCAAAATCGAATAATTTTCCGGCTGTCGTGACGTGAATATTTTTCTGACCTATAAGGTGTCTAAACTGATCTTCGTATTTAGTATTCACTTGTCCATCGTACCGCTCCGTCCCGACTATAAACCACTTACCTCTATCTTTGTTATACATTATAGCAACGGGTGTGTCTGGTTTAAATCTTTTGTCTTCGGGTGGTAAGTCCGTATTTCCTCGATTCTTAAAGAATCGCACATTATTTAAATTTTCCAAATCTGGTGCACCTCTACACGTGCCTTGTATAAAATCATTGTCATACCAATAGTTTATAAGCTTGGGGAAATTTTTTTGATCGGGAAGATTCATTTCCACTATTTCTCTCCATTTTGAAATATTTTGGTTGAGCTTCATACCCATAACCATATATGCTTCCATTGGAAATGTACTAATAGTCCTTTTTTCTTTCCTTCTGGGGACGATCCGAGAAGTTGCAGAAAATCCAGGTATAAAATTTTCATTATATAGCTTTTGTGTCACTCTATCAATTGTAAGTGGTGGCAATTTTATATCGACTTGAAATACTTCGAAGAATCGATTGAATGTGTCGCGTAATGTCAGGTATTTCGAAAGATTTTGATCCAAGACTTGTTCGCCGAATTTTAGTCTCATCTTCAACATGTCTCTTGTGATAACCTCACCATTGCTTTGATTTGCCAATAAGTTTACGAATCTATCGGTTAAACTAATATTAGAATTGTAGACTAGCTGGTTTTTGTTGTTGACTGCAAACAGCATTTTTACTTCTTGAACTATGAGATCGTCAGATATTCGTTTTAGCTTGGCTATCTCTGCATCTGTATTTGGCTCCATTGTGATGTCTACAGTGACACTTTCTGCTAAATTCACCATCATTTCGTCCATCAGCTTCGTCATCGCATGTAGGTGCATCACGATGTTTCCGGACATCATCACAGCTTCTTGATCACTGTATTTTCTGTTGCAAACACCCCGCAGTACTTCCCTTTGGGTAAGCGCAAATTCCAATTGTTGTTTTAGGTGTTCATTTTCATTATTTAATTTGTGCTGTAAATCTTCGTGATTACGAATTAAATTTGACACACTTGTGCCGTCGGCAATGCTTTTATTTTGAATCAATTTGGCCTGCATCATCTTTAGTCTGTGCATGTGCTCGTGTATTGCTGTACTATATGCTCTCGCTTCGTCGTGGTTTTCCCTTTTTCCTTCCAGCACATGCTTTTGATCCAGTAATTTTATTTTAGCCTTGAGTTCATTATCGCATTCTTGGTGTGCATATGCATACGCGAGAATGCCGCCCAGTGACATACCCATCAAAAGGTCGTTCAAATTAGAAGACATTTCTAATGTCACAGAAAAAAAATAAAAACAACTTATTTCTGATTTTAAGCGACCAAATCAGTGATCTGCTTCAAATTTTTCGAATTAGCTACTTTACCCAGTGTTTTCGCGAGAGGATCCTTTTCATGAACTTCCACGCGTGTACCGTCATGGACATGTATTTTGTCATACTCGCTGGCTACTGCGAGGTACTTAGCGAGACGACAATAATGAGCTACATCATCTCTTTTGCAGTGTAAATGCAAATCGTCGTCATGCTGGTAATATGCGTTTCTCTTGTCCAAATCATGTAATAGTTTTCTCCATATGTGCATTTTTAGCTTTGTTTTGTTCAGAGGTATACGAGTAGCAGGCAAACAATTTTTACGCGTGTATGTGTCATGAAAACCAGTTTGACGAGAGCAGTGAGAGCATTTCACTTGACATGTGTTGTCAAACGTATGTCTGTGTCTATGTGGTATTTTTTCAATGCAGCCTACGCACGCATGTTCGTTCCTCATGTTTGTTTCCGTCGTGTACCATGCACATTCGACCCAATTGTACTCTCTTCTTGAATACAGTTTCTGAGAATGTATCTTTTTTTCTTCTTCCGTGGCGACGAAAATACTTACATCGTCGAGTGTTATTAGGTACAGCTGTATATTTTCATAAGTATGTACGATTTTTGCATTAGATTCTATATCAGCTAACACTTCCCTTTTGTCATCGTAGAAAACTGATATTCCATATTTCAAAATTTTTTCGCTTTTATGTTTTTTTGTACTTTTAACGATCACATTTCCAGCGTTGAGTACATGTAAGTTCAAGAAGGCTTCTATAACTCCGCTCTTGTGTCCTTTTTTGTTGTGTGTAATTATATATACATTCTTTCCTTCTTTAATATCATTTTCCATCGACTTAACCATTCTCGTGTTTGGTATTAACGTTTCAGCGGAGAATTTGCCATCTGTCGTGCCAATCTGCAAAACCATATCAAAATCGTAACCCACGGTTTGTTTGTTCATTTTAATATGAGACCGCCGCAGTAGAAAAGACAGAGATTTGACAGCATTAACAGAAGCTTCAAATGAAACACATTTGTCTAAGTGAAACATTGCCGATGAGTAATTATCCTTGTAGATTTTTGGCAGCAAATATGCCGTGTAACTTCTAAATTTATCTAATGCTTTCTCTAGATAAGATCTGTCTTCGGTATTCACGATTGATAATTTATAGAGTGATAGTTTTACGAATTCCCACAAGTATGACTCGTTTCTGGTTTGTTTATACAGATCAATGAAAACTCTTTCATTACGAAAAAGAGAAAGTAATGTGTTGTATAAGTCTAACTCCAGTGAATACCTCGCGGCTTCCACTGACAATTTATTATTAATTTCCTTGAACCCATAAGTGATATATGTTTCACTGTTGACACTCGAGGGTATACTAAGTAATGTACAATCGTCCGTACCGTGTTCCCGTAAAAAATTGCAATATGCAGTAAGAGAATCTGAGTCATTTTCGCGTATCATACTTCGTAATTTCATACCTTCAATGTAGATCAAATATTGTTGTTGGTAGGACAAACCAGTAAAATCTTTCGAGTACCCCGCTTTCGCACCGTGTATATCATCGTGAAGCTGTGTTATAATGGACGTATTAAAAGACAAAGGTGGTAAGAAACCGATGTCTTCGTATAACACCTTCACTAACTTTTGTATGTACGTACTAGGTGAAAATGAATGCATAACTTGCCGCACAATATATATGTTTCCATTTACCTCAGCTGCCCGGACCAACATGTATACGTATGTATAATATTATAATTTTGGGGTTAAATTATAGTCGATAAGCTACAATATACACTTTTTAAAAATATCTAGATTACACTATATGAATGAAAACATTGATACACGCATCACGAATATTTCATCTGAAATAAGATGGAGCGTAAAAGAATTGTTGACGTTGGGGAAGCTTGTTAGTCAGGGTGACTCTCCATCACCGGCGTTACTCCAGGAAGTCGAAAACACACTTCGCCAAGTGAATAATACTTTGCGTTCGAAATTTGGACCTGGGTCCAATGGTAATCGACTAATCGGTCAAATGGCAATGGGTAACCCTGGACCAGCTGAACCAGTACGTGGAGGAGTAAAAGAAAGCTTTGTGAACCCAGTAATGACAACGGGTATGCTATCTCCACCTTCGTCTCCGATGGTATCCCACGCGTCTCCGATTGTATCTCCACGAGTACCTACATCACTCCCTCCGGGACCATCCGCGGGTCCGGTCCTCCCTCCTCACAATCTCACGGTGCCGAGGGATCCGGACCTCCCTCCTCACAATCTCACTGTGCCGACGACACCCGAACCTGATGCGATTGCCCGAAGTGAAAGTGCTTTGAGAACGAGTGCTGCGGCATTGGAGAACGCACGGCGTGCCTTAGAAAGAAGCGACCCTACTCGGCGGGAATGGGGATCCTTACTGCCTCGACGACCACCCACGGCTTCGCAACGTAAGCGGAGCAATAATAGCAAGAGTAGACGTCGAAACAAAAGGAACAAAGGAAGCAAAAGAAGCAAAAGAAGCAAAAGAAGACGAAACTAATCATCACAGTCTTCTAGACTAGCAACGCAACAATTTATTTTCGTGGTCGAGCACAATACGTCTCATTATATATCTCAAATACACATACGTGTCTTTTGTGGCGTTTGTCACAAGGGATAACCACAGTATACATTTAATAGCTGTAAGTTTGGAGGAAATTTTACCCTCTATAATTGAATCACATTCGTAATAGCCTATGTGATCCCAGTGATGTTGATTTACACCTGTGATTTGATAGCAAATTTCACTTGGTATCAAACCGTCCCATCCTAAGTATGGTAAATTTAAATATAATAACCGAATTGGTTCCTCGATCAAGTTTCTTATTAGATACCTAAACATTTCCAATTCTATTTATTTTTATTTTGTTCACTCCGTGCACTACGAATTAATTATCTAATCAAATATAAATGAAGAAAGGTGTTCGAAAAATTGTTAAAATGCCTTTATCGATCGCGTCAAAAATCACGAGTAAAATAAAATACATATTGGGTAGATTTCTTGGTAAACTTGGTCGTTCTTTACTGAAAATTAAAACTGTTGCGAAGAAACACCCGTATATTTTCGCGATTGCTGCCGCTGTGTTGGTGTTTGGCTCTTTTGGTTTTTTTGTAACCAAAAAGTTGTCGAGAGGAGAAATAGATAGACAGAGAAAGAAACCCGAAAGTAAAGAAGAAGAGATAGAGCAAGCGATAGAAATTGAAAATGTTGTTCCCCAGAAAAAGGTTTCACCTGGTCCACCACCGGCGTGGTGTGTCCACGAGAAAGTCGAAGAAGCTAAGAAACAAGTTGAAGAATATGAACCAGTAGACACATCTGATATGAGCTACACTGAGAAGAAGAACGCAAAAGCATATGAAGAGTGGGTGCAAAATTGGGATGAAGCTACTTATTGCGAAAAGTTAATGTCAAGGGACGTTAGTCACCTGGAACATTACAAGGGTGAGCTCGGAACTGAATTTGATAAAACTTATCCAGGTAAGGTTCAAGAAAACATTAATTACGTTTTCACAAAGAGTGGTAACGGTGACGAATATAATGCAGAGCTGTCGAAAAGAACCTCGTGCGTTAAAAAAGAATCAGATTATATATGCCCAAAAGCGTAGTCTACTATAGGAACTTATAATGTGAAAGAAAAGCTACCAAAATAAAAGTTAAAAACATTATAATCATAATATCGTCAAGACCATACCCATCTGATCTTATTTCCTTCATTGAAATTCCTTTTTTTACATGCAAACCGAAATAAAATACATCGTTTACCAACGTGTGGTAAACTACGATAAGGCTTGGTAGTAACATCAACAGCATTTCAACTGACAAAAGATTTCTTTGACTGAATATGCTAATATCAATAGCGCGAAGAATGAAAATATACAACATGGATAAAAATGCACAGGATAATAGTATCGGTGTATCATTACTCCCCATTCGTATATCTTTTCTCACAACCGGAATGAAGAGTATCTGGAATAAATAATAGATTAATATCGCAAGCGTTATCTGTGTGTCGGGTTTATTTTTGGTCCAGTAGTAAACATCAACAAAATTCATGAGGTATGCAAACGACGCCCAGATCAAAAGGTATCTTCTAACTCTTCTCCCCTTTATTTCCCCGAAATCTTCGCCATTGGGTTTTTCATATAAATAAGATAACCAGAGTAATACATTTACTGCACACCACGTCCAAACGGTGTGGTCCGCTAAGAACGACTCATGTAAACTTGACGTCATGCCGCTGAGTGACTTACTATTGTCCTGAATAATGCCACTGAGTGACTTACTATTGTCCTGAAGTGGTGAATAAACCATCTTTAATTCATGTCTGGATTCATTCAACGCAGCTTTCAACTTTGTAAGGTCAGTCATTTTCTTTATATTTACATATTAATATTTCTAGTTTCTTACCTTCACAAAAGATCCATATGTCTTCCTTGTTTGAAACTTACTCACTTCCCTTCGTACCTTTCTATCATACCCGACACCGAACATCCTCTTAAACATATTCAATATTTCGATCATTATACCCTGGTTTCCTTGCATTTCGTCTAATTGCTTCTCGAATTCTTCGATTTTTTGTCGATTGGCGTCATTTGCTTCTCTCTGCTGAGTTGCTTTATATTTCTGGATCCAAAGCATAAGGTATCGTGCTGCTTCTTTATCTAAGTTTTCTGTCATTAACTTAAAGTCGCCTTGGGTGAAAATAGCATCGGGATCCGAGGCGGATTTTTTTACTTCTTCAATTATTTGGTACTGCTCAGTCGAAAGTCCACCTGGTATCGTGTATCCATATTCGTCAGTAGCTTCTGGTCGCAGTACTTCTTCTTCTACTACTGTTACTTTCTGCAATTTACTGTCTTTATTATTACATGCCATATCGACACAATTTTTTTTCCAGGTGTCAATACATACTTCTTTAGTGAATAATTTACCGTTTATTCTTGTTTCATGGTAGTCCTGGTCACACATACATTTAATGCAGTAGTCAGAGCATTCACCGTAGCACTTTTTGCCGTAATCAAACATTTTTGCAAGACATTCTTTTTTGTTAGCAGCTGAACATTTGAACTTCAAATCTGCGAGCATAAAATACCGCTTTATCACTTTCCACAACATTATTAATAACATGAGCATGCCTAAAACATATATATATTTGCTGACTTTTTGCATTTATGTAGTATCAGATAATTTTTATATTGTATATTCAGTTATTTTTACAGTATAGCTTCCTTGAAACCCATTTTCAAATTTATATATATCTTTTTTACATTTTTCCCCGTCACACACCAGTGTTACTATGTCATGATGGCTTAGTTTATACTTACTTATATCAATACGCTTGAAGCTAATTAATACCGGTGGTTTGAGTACATCGATGAGTCCCATAAGATAAGCATCGACTTCAACGTCTACAACGAGTGGTTGACATCGAAATTTTTTCTTCGACTTTCTAGCGGCGAGCAAAAAATTTCTGAGTGAACCAAAGGTCCGCTTAATGGAACTCATACGTGTATTCTGCAGTTCATCCATCGTGTCTCTCTGTGCCTTTTTAATTATGGACTTAAATTCACGGCTCAGATGGAGCATATACAGCTCCGCTTGCTGCGGGAGAATGTGTCGTGGAACACAATCGTGTCCCATATCGGACGCGACAACGCAGCGAATTGCTTCACGGATCTCGGCCGGGAGTTCGCGTTGTACATCGCAGCACATGTCGTCACGATCCTTTCGGCGATCCCAAGAGTCAATCCATCTGCTGTAGCGCAACAAGTGTTCGCGATGGAGAGACTACGAGGGTTCAACGAAAGGATCTACTCTATACGTTTGAGGACATATGAATGCTTGAACGACGCGATTGATACAACCGGATGCAACATGCTTTACCTGGTCACAAAACCAGGTGGTATGCTTCAGCTGAAAAGTATGAAAGACAAGTATACGCAGTCTGTTTGCAATACTTACATACTCAGAGGTGATCCGGTGACTCCTGGACTCGAGGTATACCAGACGACTTTCGGGGGAATGATACACAGCATGCTCCACAACACAAAAACTTGGGGAAACCTTGACTACGACGCGAACCACGGTGGCTTTTTCTCGCGACTCTACCAAGGGATCACTGTAAGTGGACATATCGCCAATGTGATGAAGAGCTCCGATAGCCATGACATCATAGGTGTGCGCGTTGTAGAAGAATACGGAGTCAAGAACAAGAAAGCCAAAAATCTGTTATACAGATGCGATCCTGGAAACATTGCAGATCTCTACCCATGGTTGGATGAAAGTGAAGAATCATCGTTATTCCGAGAGTTTCTCGATGAGATTAAGCAAAGAGTCGAGACAGCTTGGAATGAGATTAGGGATAAACGGTTGCAAGTTGTGCGCCCAGCGAAGCGGATGAAAATGGAAGATGTCGAATTGGATTTTGAAACGTTTCCACTGACAGCTAATATTCCTGACTTCACCCTGAAGAATCAGAGCCACGTCCAAGTTGCGATGCAGAATATCGCGAGTGATTTCATGAACCAATACTTCATATGCTGTGTGAATGGTGAAAGGTTCGAATACGAGTCGCAAAACGCGGTCGTTTACAGAACACCGCGCTATGTCTCGAAGGACCCTAGCACCAACGAATGCCATGAACCCATTACAAATGACAGGATATGTCTGGATCTGAAGAACCACTTCTCGCGTCATTTGCGAGAAGAAAGCGAAGATCCGAAGTGTATTGGGTGTAAGTATGAATTATGCGTTTCGATGATGAAATTTGCCGAAGCGGATGCTTTCTTCATGAAGTGTTCAGAAGTGCTCGCCAGCAAATCTGGTAAAGCTATATTCGGGGAGATACAGGGGACGAACGAAGGTCGCAGCCTCGACAAGAAGTTGGTGTGTTTCATGAATACGTACTTCGACATCGAATCCTTGACTTTCATCCCGCCCGATCAGATCGACAATTTGAATCGTATCGCTGTTTGCAATCAGACTACCAGATTCGTTGACCCCGTACTGATGAATGCTACACTCACGGACGAGAACTTCTACGACCGGTACAAGCACATGATCCCTGTGTTCAAGTCGTTTCTCGGACAAGGCGACGACATCACCAAAATTCTCCTCGCGGATATCGGATCTGGATTCATTCCCCGTGGAGTCTATGACCACTACCAGAAAGCAACCTTCATTCTCGGTCCGGGAGGCAGAGGTAAGACAGAACTTCTCAAGATTATCCGCGCTATACACGGTCCATCCAATTGTGTGACACCATGCCAGAACACACTGGGACAGAAATTCTCTCATGGACAATTTGCCGGTAGTCTTGCGGTCGCGTATCTACCAGATGAAATCAGCAAGAAATGTGGATTATCCCAGCAGATGCTGTACAACTTCATCGACCAGACGCCGATACGATGTGAGATAAAGTTTAAGCAGCAGTTGGTTACACTGCCATTCGAGCTTTATATCTGCTGGGTTGCGAATTCGTTCTTCTCGGACTACGAAGCTACGGAAGCTTTGCTACGAAGAGTTTTGTGCATCGATGTACATAACTTTACGTTTGTAAAGTTCGATAAGCCACCATCCAATCTCGTTGAAGCTCACGAGGTCTATTTCTTAGTATACCTAACTTATCTAACTTACATAACTATTCTAGATTTTAACTAGATCTAACGACGGCTGCGGGACCGACGACGCCGGCGGTATGCAGAGCTACTCTTCTTCCTTGACTGACGGGACCGACGGCTTTTTCTACCGCGCTTAGATCTTCTCCTTCTTCCTTTCTCTGCGAGTGCTTGAGCGAAAGCCATTTGGAGTAGTTTAGAATTTATTTTCGGACAGTTCTTGTGATACAGGTATTTTTGCTACAGGTAGCAGCGTTGATCATCCACGCGGCCAACCAGTATCACCTCATGAGGGAGAAAGACAGTGTGAACTTTTGGAGCTACGTAAGGAGCACTGCACCAGAGCTCTGCTCGCTGCATTCGATTCGACTCTTCCCAGATGACAAGGTCTACACCAACATGATGAAATTCATCAATACACGCATAGAACGCCAATACGGCTACCGGGAGAACTTGGACGACATACTGGACGACATGTCTACGTTCATCGCATTGCGATCTGGGCACATGGCCCCATACGTCCGTTTGCTCCTTCAGACAGAGAAGACACCGACACGCGATGGGTACCTCAACGTTCTCAATGGTGTACTTTCAATCCGATTTGGTTGTGATATTGGTCACGACTACGTCAAGCATATTCGTCTGAAAGACAGGGCATCGAGACCGGAAGCTATATGCTACGGCGCACAAGAAGTATCTGTCATCGGAGGTATGCACCCAGTTGATCGACGTTTTGTGGGTTCGGGCCCGGTAAACTCAAGTGAATCAGTTATCGCAGAGGACGAAGACAGGTTCTCGACGTCGACGACCAGAACAGCGTGAGCAGCATGCCTCCTATGACAAAGCGGTTCGCTTCACATCTTAAAACTGACGTCGCAATATAGCGCAATTTTCATTTTTCTCATCCATATAGATGATGTTTTCTCGGTGACATATTCAGTGCAGCTCAGCTTGAGTGCGCGACGACCGAAAAAAAAAATCTTCTATATCGGAAATGGGAAAACGCAAAGCTTCACTTAGCCAACGATCAAGGAGAAAGGCAAAAAAGAGTGTTTCAACACATCATATCAGAAAAACCAGAGGAGGATCTAGGTCTAGAAAGAAATTCAATGCAAGATCAAAGGTTGCACTCGGTGGTTTGGAGAACATATTCGGAAGTATTAAGAAAATAATGGCCGATAAAAAATCGATGTTGATGATGATTTTTATAGTCGTTGTGGGTTTGGTCATTGCAATGTTTAACAAAAACCTAATTCCATTAATGAAGGAAAACCTTAGACGGTTATTAGGGGAAGCTTATAACGAAGATGGTTCAGCCATAAGTGGATACAAGGCCCAACTTGGGAGATTGTTGGGTGTCCCAGCTCCGGTGGCAGCGTCCATGCCTCTCCCTGAACCAGTCGCAGACGTCGCCGAGATAGTCACAAACGCAGAGAAAGCTGCTAGCTCACCTTCCTTATACCAGAGAGGTATGAATTACATGCGATCGCGGTCACCATCTCCGTCGCCATCTACACCGGAGGTAACGGAAGTTTTGGATGCTCCGGTCACTGCGTAATTTTCATTGACAGGTTTCCTTGAACGTTTGTCCATTTTCTCTTTGATTTCCATTAATTCTTTAAATTTATCTTCGCCAATTATTTTTATCATTTTTTTTTTGTCTTCGGAAGTGAATTTTGATTCGCGTGTTGAAACTTCAACGCAGTTCTGAGAAGAAGAACACTCAATTGCGACCATTTTTTTTACGTAGAAAAAAATAAAAATACTTTATATATGTCGAAGAGCACCAGCTTAACGTCGCAATTTCTGCAATCTTACATAAATCAACTCGTCGCAGGAATACAGGAGACACCGATCGAAGAAAAGGTTTTCAAATTAACTATGGAAATCGTCAATGCACACGAAAAACTCAGATACGGAATAGTCGATTCAACGAACCATGTGTTACTACAATACCATCGTTCCATATCGTCTTTAGAAGACAATTCCAATTTACCTCATGATATTGTTTTTTACGATGCATACAATATTCCACAAGTATACAGCGTATATTTCAATAAAACGTTCCCGTTACTTGAATACCCGTTCCACCTTTACGCCGAACATCACGTGTGGGTGACGAAACCAGAATACCATGACCTCCACGAATACTACAAAACACTCAATTATGACGTTAATGACACAAAATATAAATATTTGAACATGTTTTTGGGTAGGCAGTGACACCTATGTTCTCATGTTCTGTTGCGTTTCTTTTGCTTACTACGCTTTCGCTGAGAAGTAGAACTTCTCTTTAAAATGTTGTTAACTTTAGCATCAATTTCCGCTTTCATGTACTGCATAAGTTTATCTTCTAAATAAGATAATTGGTCCCGCCTAGCATATTTGTGTTTCGTTCTATCAAATTCCATTTGCAACGCTTCTACTTTTCCTTCGAGTTCCTCAATATGATATTGGAGACGGGTGAGCGAACCGTCTACTGAACCGTCTGAAACGGTGCTACTTCCTGCGTACTGCATAATACTTGAGAGTGAGATTTTAAAATGAAAGTGACACATATTACAACGTGCATGATATTTGAAAAACATCATAAAATAATATGTAACACTTCATATATGAAAATCAATACAATTGAATACGAAGCTAGTAGTCTTGATCTATTTCACCAAAAAAAAAAATTTAAAGAGGGAATCGATAATCTTCGAAGTGAAATCAAGGAAATCCGTGAACTTAAGAAAAAACTTTCTGTACATCTAGCAAACACGTCAAAATATATTACAAGGGTTAACAAATGTTACAACGTAGTTGAGAACAATACAATGAGGTGTCTGCATTCTATGCACAAAAATCAAGTGTACGTTAGCAAACTGGACCACGCTCTTAATATCGAAAAGCAGTTGCGTAAACAAGCCGAAGAAGAAAACACTATGTTGATTTATCAAGTAGAACAACTACAGGATGAAAGTGTCCAAAATCAAATTGAAATTGACAACTTATCTTTCAGTGAACAAGAGCTGAAGAAAAGAATAAGTAACGTCGACGAGAGCAATCTTGAAAGTCTACGGGGAGATTCTCGTAAACTTGATCATATCAAGCAATTGGTCGACGATGGAACAATACATAAATGTTACAGTGAACTTAAAAAACACATTCAAAGTTTAAACGAAATTCTCCAGAAACCAGATGATAACAATTGTTGTATAGTATGCAGAGTAAACACAAAGACTATGGTTTTTGCTCCCTGTGGACATCGATGTGTATGTGAAGACTGTTCAAATATGATCGAAAATAACTGCCCTTATTGCATGGTAAGTATCGAGAATAGATGCAAACTTTATGATGTGTGATCATGACGTCACGTAATGTGAGAATTAATGATAAATTTGTCCAAAAATTCTCCATATCTCGGTTCTATATCCTCTGGTGTTATATCAAAATCATCACTGATTATGTTGATGCTAGTGTCTAATTCTCGCAATCCCTGCGTGACACTTTCTTTAATGACATCTATTTTCGCGGTAATGGATGTGTCTTTTATGTATGTAGATCTTAGATTTTTTAGACCAATCAAACAATCTGATACACCAGCTCTTATTTTGCATACGAGAAGGTATGACTTCATTCTATATACTGTTGCTTCGCGGGTTTTACTTATAACTTCTTTGTTTTCCATCTTTCTGAAATTGTTTTCGGAGATAGCGAAAGCATCACTCAAGACATTACCAATGGCACACAGACCTTTAATCCTGCATTCACCTCTCACCCATCTAGTGAAAGGGGACGTGAAGTGACCGTGGTCTAAATTAAGCATGCCATTCTCGGTGAACACCTTGTCGTTTTCACGTATGGCCGAAATGACCTTTAAATCGTGTAAAACCCTATCAACCGTTTCGTCGCACATGGTTACTATACTTGGGTTACATTATTTTGGGTAAGCAATGTTATCGTCATACGCTAATGATTTGAAAGCAGCAGAGCTGTTTAACATCATTAGATCAATTTGATCTTCTCTGGTAGTCTTGTTGTTGAGTGTGACGATATGTATTTCTCGACGAACATTGTATTTTCTATCTCCAAGTTCGTTGAAATCCATGTTGTTGTACGCTAGCGAGAAGCAATACAAATCAAATATTTTTTTCGCGAGCGCCGCGTCTTGTTTGTTTGGTTCTGGACGCGCATTCATTTCACGTGATTTAGAATATTTTCAATCAATTAATAAGATGTATAATTTTTAAATATCTAAATTAACGCTAATGAAATGACGCAAAAAAGTATAGGTGAAATATTATGCGGGACAAAATATCCCTGTAGTACAAAAGATTTGATTGTTATCGGTGTTTGGATCAGTCTTGTATTATTTTTATGCCTGCGCGTCCCATTTATTTACTGGTCGAAGCTACCGAAAAATATTCGATACATATACGTAGCTTCGTTGACACTTTGGTCTATTGCTCTTTTCATAATAGTTGATTACCAGAGGCACAAAGCCTACCACGATGAGATGGAAGGTAAATATACGTGGCGCAATATGGCACCCAAATACTTATTTATGGCATTTGTTCTACTTAATGCAAATTTTTCAACCCATGTATTCTTTAAGTATCATAATCTTTATTATTTACAAAATTTTGATATTTTTGGTACGTTTTTTGACTAATCTTCCGATTGCTCAGTTTGGCGAACGACCAGAAGATTTAGTCAGAATGGAAGATGTGTACGAGTATATAGGTCCATATTTAACGATGTTGGATAAGTCGCGCATGTGCCTAGTGATCAGTAAATGTTTCGAAAAGTGTCAGAAAGTGGGAATTATAGAAAACTGGTGGTATAAACAATTAACAAAAAAGTGGATGAAACGCGTCCATCGAAACAATAAAAGTTTCAGCGACTGCGTGGTCAAAACACAAACTCAATCGATCAAAGATTTGAGGTGTAACTTATGTAAACGAAGAGAAATAGAATTTGCTACATTTTATCACCGGAATTGCCTTATCCCATATGGTACATTGAAATTTACTTGCTACGATTGTTTCATGGAACTCGATTTCCATGCGTTCTATGATAGAAGACCTCTCTACACCAGGTATCAAGCCACCGGTTTAATCATTTGGTGCTATTTCAACAGAGGTAATGAGTATTTCATCGACCTAGAAGATGATGATGAATCATATGTCGATTTTGATAGGCAGACACACGCGTTGGATCTAGCGTGACGTGTGACATTTTACGCGTATATTTTTTGTAGCCTCAAGTATATGCGATCATATGAAAATGTTGGAGGATTCACTTGTAAAATTCTTCAGTGATGAAAGTAACTTTGAAAATCTGAAACATCTAATGACGAACAAGAATGCACAGCCTCGGTTGCTCGACTACTACGTGACGCAATATTCCAAGAATGAACCAGAGTTTTTCATACAACACGATGGTTTACACGACGTATATAATTCATACAAGTGTCATCTCAAGGGTTTCCACAAGAGATATTTTAATTTATTTTGTAAAAAGAACCACATCGAGTTTAAATCGAACGGTAAGGTCATAGTGCTTCCGTTAGCAAAAGCAAACGTATATAAGTGGATGCTTAATTGTGGTATCACAAGTATGCTTGAAACAAAACATAAATCTATACAGAAAAGGTATTATGAATTCCGAAAAAATTCCCTTTCGAAATGCAACAAACGTGGCAAACTTTCAACGTTTCTTTCATGTCCTACGCTGGTGAAAGGCGTATCAAAAGGGAAAAAAAAAAATGTGTCGAATAAATAGATGCAGAATGACTATAGAATATACCACCTTAGGCAGAAGTCCCATTGGGGTCCAATCTTCTGGGATTTTCTATACTTAATGTCATTTGGTTTACCCGTGTCGCTAACTTCGCAACAAGAGAAAGAGGTAGGACATTTGCTTGAAACTTTTTACTTGTTTTTGCCATGTCAAGAATGTAGATATCACTACAAGCAGGAGGTTTCATCGTTGTCTATGAAGTTTAAAAGTAAAGATGAAGTATTCAGTATGATACTCTTTCTCCATAACCAAGTAAGAAAACGACAGAAAAAAAATACTTTTACAAAGGAAAATATAATAGCATATCATTTCAATAAAGTGACAAATACACATACGTTTCCGTCGATTGTAATTTTTATATCAGTAGTATTTTTATATGCACTAAAACAACGCAAAAAACTTTTCTAGTTTCGCTGTGTGTGATCTACAACCACATCTATACCAGGGTGTGTTTGAAAAGGAAAATCGCTCCTGATAGGTTCCCTTCGAGCTAATCGAGCGATTGGGTTACCCAAAGAATCATGTTCGATACCTTCCATTTCAGATCGCACCAGACTAGTTTTTACATCAGTTTCTGCGTTACTCAAGTTCATTTCGAGTTCCTGTAGTTTTTGCTTAGCATTTTCTAAACAACTGTAGACGTCATTCTTTAAATATATATAGTATATGAGAGAAGGAAGTACACACGTTAGTATCATCATTGTGAACCTTAATGAAATAAACCCCGACGAAATCAACTTATATTGATCCGGGAAATATTTTACGACTGATATTAATTTCAGGATGAACAACACCGTAAGCGGAAGAAAAAATACCAAGCGAATTTTCGCGTTAAGTCTTTCGGTTTTACTTAGTTTTTGATCAAACGGCCACATTTTCAAGCCAAATAGCATTTTTTTGTTACTTATTATACTTCTTGAGATAGCATTTGAACATTCTGTTATTTTCTTTTTCTCGATATTCTTGGAAGCCGTGGTGTTTGTTGCTGCATCGGCGCGCATGAAGACTGCATCGTTGTAAGCTGCTCTTGCATTTTGTATACCCTCGGCTTGCATAGTTGCAATTCTCGCTCTTGTTGGTTTGTCCTGAGCTCTCTGTAGAAGTGACATTTAAATAGTGTAATATTTTTTTTTTTAACGCTTTGACATTGTTTTGGTTGGTTTGTCGATATTTCCATCTATGTTGGCAAAACGCTGCATTAAGTCGCTTTTTGTCGCTGGTTGACTTTCACCACTCGGTAATATCCCTTGTACAAGCGTCGAAATCATTGGTGCAATGTCCTCGAACTCACCCGCACTCGACGAGAGACACTTGGTGATCAACTCCATAGGATCCGCATTTTCTTTTTGTTCTTCCGTCATAGATGACAACTGTTCTTCGATTTGACCTTGGATTCCCTGTGCCATCGACTCAATCTGCTTCAGGCTATCAGGAGGCATCGCGTCGATTGAAGAACAGAGCGTGTATGCCATTTCGGCTTGCTTCCCCATGTCCTGTATTTCTTCAGTTGTAATCTTAGAGTCTTCCTTGATCCATTTATCAGCCACTAGCTTCTCTTTCGTCAGTTTGTTGTCCCGTGAAAGTTCACTGAATGGCTTCAGCACTTTTGTCACCAACTTAACGACTTTCTCATCTTTACATCCCTCTATGAGCAGCTTCATGCTATCAAAGTTATCTTCGTCTAAATGATCTTTGTAATTTTCGATGAACTGAAGACTAACATAGCGAACCGCTTGAGAGGAATTCATTTAACTTTGGTTAGAAAAAAAAAATGCATAATTTTGGATCTTTTTTTTCAAACATATGGTAAAATGTATGACGTATCCTCATTACAACTACAGATACTAGATGAAACTTACGAATTTACGAAGCAAGATTTGTTAGAAATCATTGAAAATCCATCTATTGATGATACGATCACAATATTCAAAATAATATGTAGAGCTGCAACAACATTTGAATGCATGAAACACGGAAATAAGAAATTCCGTGGTAAGGAAAAAAAGGCATTGGTTTGGCACATGTGCAGAAGAGCGATAATTGAAATCTCGGGTGAAAATTCAGAAGTGCTAGAATTATTCGATAGATTTTTTGACGATTTCATAGAAAATGTTATAGATTTCGCCAAAAATAACAAATTAGTTCAGAATTTGAAAAAGCGAACGCCGTGTTGTTGATAAAATTCAACAGGAACTTTTTTCTGTGTGTATACAAATGAAGCGAAAAACTCTTCAGCAAATTCTTTTAGTGGGTGCTATAATATACGCAGTGCATACTTTTAGGACAACGGATCGAGACGAGGAATACAAAGAAACGAAACAAAACAAAACGATCGCGGAAAAGGTAGCAGATGTTGACACATCGTCACTACCGCGATCTGTACGTAATGATGAAGCTCTGAAAAAATCATCGAGATTTTTCAAAGAACACCTACAGAAGCATGCTTCTTCAGAGGACGAAAAGTATTTTGTAAACCAAATGTCACATCAAGAAGCATATAACAGAGTTTCTAGTGGATATTTGACAATCCAAGAAAAATTGAAAATGAAAGAAATTACAGAGTCTATCGAACAAATACACGACTTTGAAAAGAGAAGTAACCGTATATTTTCAGACGCCAGAAAAATAATGAATGAACAGAGTCACCTTTTAACAAAGGACGTTAAACTTCCACCAGGGAAACGTTTTTTCCCCGTTGTTCAAACAAGCAATGTGTACACAGCATATTGTTTAGACTATGCTAGAAAAGATCAAAAACTTTTTATGAATATGTTTAATCATCTTTATGACTATAAACTCGAGCGAGAAGAAGTTAGCTTTTGGTGTGGTAGATCAACATTCAGGGAGAAAGGAATAATCTGTGATTTTTTGACTGGTATATGCAACGTCATTCAAGACCCAATTTTTACAGACTACACGAAAGAGAAAAAAGTCGATGTTGCTATGGATCAATACCTTGCGATCTTAAAATCACTACTGAATGAAGTTTATAATGCACCAGGACACAAATGCTACTATCAAGACATTGATTCCATGCACGAGGATGCAATCATATCCACTGTGGCACAAGCAAATCTGAGAACATACTTCGAACACTTCCTAAAGTTCAGAAAAAGAGAAGAACATGAAAAAATTACTAACGAGTGTATTACGGTACGAAAAAATCAAGATGGTTCGGAGTATCTGTTTTACAACGAACAGGTGATCATGAAATATTTCAGAGAGACGATATATCCTACAATGTATGAAGGACCACTTCCCAATGAGAAGAGAATGGTAAATGATATGTTCCATTATTTGGTGTATGACAGGGATAGAAAAATTGATCCATCAGAAAAAGAACGTTGCCGACTGCGTTTGATAGGTAATCATAGTGTACTGGGATATAAAATGGTAGTCTCTGGTCAGTACTCCATGGAACTTCATAATTTTGAAAAAATGCACATATTGAATCAAAGGAAAAGCCCACTCGCTTACCTAAAAGAGAGAAAGCAACATTTTTTGTATATTTTGAGCAGTCAAATATTGTTCAGGACGACTGAGTTTGGCAAAATCATAACAAAAAGAGAATTCAAGATCGACAAAGCACATCATACATACTTGACACAATTGATGAAAGAAGTCAATTTACAATTATTCCAAATTGCAGATCCAGCCGTCTGTAAGCGTCACATACATGGTCATCCAGCACGAAAAATGAACTACTCACAAGATCCAAATAAGCAAAAACAGTTGGACGAAGCTGTTGAAAATTCATACAAACTTGCATTTGAAAATTTAAAAAAACTCTCAAATGCGGCTATGCAAGAAAGATGCGCTCAAAAGTATGAAAATGTAAAAAAATACGTAGATGAGAAAAAAAAAGAGGGTGTTGAACGAAATAAAGAGACAAATGTCCGCGAACAGGTAGGGATGGAAAGTTTGCAAAGGGATACTCATTCTACGTGGACCTTGAATACCTTGTATAACAACATTAATTCTATGGATCTCGCGTGGATAGTCTTAAATTTTCTAATTGTGTCTGGATTCTGGCAGATCGTGGAAGGGAAGTTAAGCTTGATACCAAATTTTTGGGTTGTTCACACCTACATTTTTAACGTATACAACTCAAGTCACTCTTGGAAGACTCTATGTGCCGCTTTCATACATCGCGCATTACTGAGATCAAAAAACATACGACATGTCCGATTTTTCAGAGTAGGTGAAGCTACCAGAGGTGCCGCAGCTATAAATTTACTGTCTGGTCAGCTTCTGTCTAACCTTGCCTCTTCTATCGTAGGCGGAACTCCAAATTTTTTTTATAAAAGGATATGGGATAGCGAAAACCAAGCTCTACACACATTTTCGCATATAGCAAACTCGGCTGTAGATGATTTAACAAGTTTCGTCAAGTTAGAATTTGTCCGAAATAGACAATATGAAAACATGGGAATTGGTGAACGAGTTGAAAGAGTTTCAGAACAACTTGGTGGAGTACAGACGTCATTTTATAGTCTTGGAATGTATACGAAGCAATTGAGGAACTATCTTGACTGGTCTGGTTCAATTGATATGGGCGTCCAGTTAGGTTCTCTCATCAATACCCATGCACAGGACATTTATAATAAAAATATAGATATGAAAATTGTAATTGCAAGTGTTTTTAAATTTATGAGAGCTAAAAACTATGGGATTACCGACATTCAAAACTTAGAAGAATGTGCGCGGGAAATCGTGAAAGGAAAAGAATGCGATGTCGGAATATATCAATCTTTCCAATTAGGCTATGAGAGACATCCATCTCATGTAGAAACATCTTCAATTAGAGATAACTTAAATTTCGAAAGCAACTTAGTATCAAAATGGATAAAACAAGGTGCGACGAAGGCAGGCATTATGTCTGGAATAGTAAGCGAAAAAGATATGGACGATTTGTACAAGTCATTCGCAGAAGTATCCGAAGCCAACGTGGCAAAAGCACCTTTGTTAATGGCGGGAGAAATGGCAAAAGAAACATTAAAAAAACATTTCCAAGGTTTGTCAGAAGCGCAAATCAAACAAGCAATAATTAGTGTTTCTAAAGATATATCTCCACCAAATCTACATAGAATTAGTGGCGCAATTTATAGAATGGGTCAATTCATGCAAGGTTTTTTGATAAGCGACGAGCAAGGCTCAGCAGACGCACTGAATGCGATGACGGACGAGTTGAAAAAAATACAAGAAGGCGATCAAGCCATTCCTTTGGAATATCTTATTCCCGAATTGGTAGCACTTTATAAGTGCACTCAAGCGACTCTGCAGGCGCAACTGGTATGTATAGCAGAGACCAAAAAGAATGTTGAATTTATGATATCAACTTTCCATGCTTTTAACTCGGCAGTTCAGATTGCCAGTGGTGGTAAAATGTTTGAATTAGGTATGCAAATGGCTTGCCCAGGTCTAGAAAAGATGATGCAAAGTGAGATGGAGTCAACTTCACCTTGGACACAAATTTCACAAAGTGAATACCACCGACACAAACAGATATTCATGGGGAAATACCCAGAATTAAACTCATCACAGATGGAACTGCACTATAGAGTTCACGGAGATAAATATCGTCGAAATTTTGTAGACTACTACGGCCACACCCCAGAGACAGCTCTGGGAGCACACGTTGCATTGAGGATTGCTCTAGATACACCCGAGGGCGATGAGGTGTTGAGAAACGCAGAAGGTTTAAGTAGTGTCGAAAATGCGATAATGACTATTTTTAATTATAGGGTAGCAACAAGCGATAAGTTTACTGACTTTCTAAAGTTGTTTTCGTTGACGGATCCTTGCAGGCAAAGTTTAGCGCGAGTTGTTATAATGGACGTTGTTAATGAGACAATGAGTGTTTTTGAAGCTGACAAAACAGCAATTAAATTGGATGAGATGAGTTACAGAGACATAAAGCAGAGACTTCAATCGGGACGTTACACTCATTCAAATGTAGCAGCAATTATGCATCATCTGACTGCGTTACCTTACAGATCCTGTGCACCGTACTCGCTAAATGAAGAACACATTTCTTCCATGAATAAAACACTTCAGGATCCGATGTCTGATAATTTTCGATTATGTGGAGCATATAATAAAAATAAAAACATCCCAGTAACAATTCAAAAAATTTTGTCGCGATGGTTCTTCACACATGCTGATACATATAAAGAAGTAAATAAAGCAGCAATATATAAGAATCTTTTAGAATTCAAACGACAATTTATAGAGGATCTTTTTGATGATCAACAAGTGCGTTCATTTGAAGTAAAAGCTTTAAAAGAAGAGGCAAATACATTCATTAGGGATTTGACGAAAAGAGCTGATTTTATCGAAATCTATACAAAGCAACAAAATGAAAGAAGTGACATTGATCTTCTAGGCTATGCAAAACTCCGTTTCCATTACCATGCAATTGAGTCTAAAACTTACGAAATGATACACAATACTGAGCAAACATCACTAGATTTGGATATACCAGAAAGTATCAAGAGCAAGGCCGAAGCTGAAGTATTGACATATAGATCTGACCAACGAGGGCTTACGGGAATAGCATTTGACAACAGTCATAATAATAAACTGGCGAATCTTGAAAACGTAATCATCGAGTACGAAAACCAAATACTTATACATTTACTACAATGCATTCAAAACGTGGAAATAAATAATCAAAAATTAGGAAATGTATTTTTTGTTTGTGACATGGTAAATGTACAGAGACAAATAGAAGACCTCGAAAAAAGACGTGAACAATTCAAAGAAATCACAAAAATATACGAAAAACCACAAAAACAAAATACAATACCAGACTTTGAAAAGGATTTGTATATAGCACTACGTCAACTTGAGAACGCAATGTACACATATGGCGCAGGACTCGAACTTTTCGAAGAAGCACTTCTTGATGGTAATGCACAGCCAATGAAAGCTCTGTTGCGAGAAGCCTTTCAAACAGTCAAATCGCGTAGAGGTGAAGAAACAGTATGGTACAATCAGGGTGCATATACAAAAAAAGAAGATGTAGATGTACGAAAATTTATGTTTGTAAATTCATCCGATGCTATAAACCAGACGATTGCTAAAAACAAAGGCTATCCAAATATGGCTAAAACGTTGGAAAATATAGAGGAAATTCCAAAAGAAGAAGCATTTTCACACGTGGGACGTTACTATAAAGTTAAGGATGAAGTGTTGAGAAGAGGTTCCACTTCTTCATATATATTTCCAAAAAATGTATGGGGTCCAGCTTCTAGTATCGTAAGGTTACCGGATATGGCTATTTCCCACTATCTACTTATGGATATGGAAAAATATAACATGGTGGGGAATGATGGCACACCTGTGAATGTCATGGAGGCTGTAAAAGCTTCGATTAATAATCAAATATCAAATAACAATGATAAACTACTCGAGATCCACAACTTAACGTTAAAAGAAGAAATAAATAACAGTACAGCAACAAAATTAAAAAAAGAAAATACATTCGAAAGTTTTACACAAAAACACTCAAACATACAAAATTTATTTGTTCAATATAATAAGATAGAACAAGATTTAGTCCTTTATAATATGATTAAACATAATTCTTGTGTACCATCAAAAAATATTGCTGGGATAGCTTGTCATAATCTGGATGATCCGAGTTCGATTGTTATATTCCAAGCACACACTTTAAGTGATTTAGAAGCAGAGCACCCAAATAAACTAAAAATACAACAGATGAAAAATATCGCTGCACTCAATACTTACAAAGGAAGATTGAATGTTCCTATAGACATGAGCCCCATCGCATCAGAAAATTCTATGTTTGAACTTGTAAATCAAGCTGAACTTAAAGCAAGACTAGCGGAAGCTCAAAAAACATCAGTAGATAATAGAGACCCTTCATTTATTTCAGCATTGCTTCAGAAATTTCAGAATTCAGATCCAAATGAAATACTAGTTTTGCCTTTGCATACCGAGCTACCCAAAGGGGCAATAGCTGCACAGACACATTCGGTATGTGAATATCAACTAAAGGATAAACTCGTCGAAGATTCAAGTAGCAAATACACTGTAGATACTTATGTCGAGCTTGCCAAATTCCAGATTCAATTTTTGGAAAAAAATGCTAAAAATGTACTGCTCGGAACAAACGCGAACAGACCATATGTTAGCGTTGAAGACCAGAAGGATCTATGTATTATAGGGTCAAATGCAAATATTGCCTTTGACAAAAATTACGATAAAGTTATGTGTTCTTTGATTGACGTTTCAAGCAATCATGAATATAAAATGGTTGAACAAGGTATTAATAAATTGATGAATAGTCGTAATATCACGAGAGAACAATATACTCACTATAGCAACGAAATTAAGAATATGAGATTCCCTATAGTAGGTCATCTACAGGAAAAAACGGTGGGATGTGTAATGTTTTCGTCTACCAACCCATATGGATTCGAAGCATATACCAAATATGGAAACGTTGTACTACGAGAGCAATATTCGATGTATGGAAATTTATACAGAGAAGCTTCGTTACTCATTACTCCTTTGAACCAAATACCAGAAAATCATGCGATTACGGTATTAGATGAAATTTCCAAAGAATATGCGAACTTTGTAAAAACAAACTTAAAACCCATGGAAATCGCTAGAATAAATTACATAGGAACACCACAGTCTACCCGATATCAATTAATGCTGACAGAACTTAGTAAGAGAACGGATGGTAGCGCTTTGCTTGATATTACCGGTGCGGATATATCTGCCTATTGGAAAACTATCTCACGAAAACCTACAAATACTACCACACCATTAGCCGAAGAACCTCTTAGCTATTGGAATATTCTCACAGATCCAATGTCATCTATTTTTCCTTCTGATCCGAGTCAGACGGAATTTTCGGTTCTCTCATGGGTAGCTGACCAGGTAAAGTATATATACCAACAGTCTAAACATCATCGTATTGACCCTCAACAAACCCTTAAAGACAACATATTTAAACTTCCAGCGAACGACCGAGCGTTAATTTTTAACAATCTCAGGCATATAGTGGGTGATCACGTCGTCAATGAACTGGAAACAGTTTTGGTCTTAGGTAATAAAATACCACCCAGTATAGACATGGATGAATTGGGAAAGAATGTTGAGTTGAGGTTAGGAGCCTTGCATGGTTTGCATGGAATAAACGCACATAGAAATTTTGTACCACATCAGAATTTGAGTGTCGGTCAGAATATACATATGTTACATCAGAAAAGAAGAAAACGTAGTGTTTCACCGCGCTTGTTTGATAAAGATGCTTGATTTCGTCGACGACATTCCAAATTTTTTTTCTACTGTTATTTCAAATGGGCATGTTTGAGAGAATAAAAAACTGGTTAAAGTCTATCTACAATGCGATCCTTTCCTTTTTCGGTGTAAGTGGTATGCGGAGAATCAGAGCGGATGAAGGTGGAAAAAAGTCGAAGGAACAAGTATCGGTAAAATTAGCCGCCACACCACCGTCTACAAATACACAAAATTCCAAATTACAAACTTCAAAAAATGAAACAATTGCTCCTCGGCTCGTTGGTCAACAGTGGCACACACCTGTAACCGGTGTAGGGAAAATCATGGGGTTGAAAGGACTAAGTCTACAAAATACTAGCCACGGAAACGTTCAGATGAATGGCGGTTTTGAATTGGATAAAATTGAAAGAACACCAGTATCTTCGGTTCATTCTAAACCAAAACAAGTGCTGCAACCTGGAGTTGTCGATCCATCCATGGATTTCTTGAGTGGACCTCAGATCACAAATTCTAAATCTGGTAGACTAATGTCATATGACATCAGAGACCATTGGAAAAACAGGGGTAATCTCGTCGATTGGCCAAGGCACGGCGGTGTGCGTCAAAGCCACGGACCACTTGAACTCCCAGCACCGGCTTACGGGAAGGATAAGACCCCTTATGGTGACATACAATTGAGGAATAATTACCCGATCAAGGTTTCGGATCAATCGGCTCAAGGTTTCTTTAGTGGGCAAAAAGAAACTAATAGCATAAAAGTGAAAGCATAGTTTTTTTTAATGATTTTTTTTCCAATGTAAAGCAAATGTCAAGTGAGATTACTCCACTGGTAAATAGCTACTGCCAATATTACAAGCAAAAGGAACAATTTCGAAACGAGTCAACGGAACTCACAAAAAGTATGAAAACTTTACACGATAAGCTAAAAGAGGAAATGAACAGAGCAGACCTGCGCATCATCAGATCTCTTTCTAACGGCTACGACATAAAACTACAACAAAAAGTTAAGAAACCTACAGTGTGTGTTAAAAATATTCGTAGTGCGATGGAAAAACACAACATAGACAACGAAACAATCGATGCGATTTTTGCAGAATGCACAAATGGAAAGGAAGAAGTTCTTCAGCATATTAGACTAGTCCAGCTACGAAAAAAGGAAAATGATGAATCATGAGGATCACAAATGTCTATGTGTAAATAATGTAAATCCATACAATTCAAATTGTTTTCTTATATCAAAATTATCCGTATATGGATTTAAGTTTTTTATTCGAAAAGCTAATTCCAACATGATACCGACAAGATCTTTGCGATCTATATTTTTTGCGTAGTGGTACAGGTCAGGCGTGGGAACGACAACGAACAACTTACCGAGTATGTACACAGATAATATATGGACACCTTTATCCCATGCATCAGAAAAATGTATCAAGTCTTCAGCCGTAGGACACGTGCTTTCGTTTATGTATGTATGTGCGTGAACACATCTGACATGACGAGTATTTGCAGTTCCTATAATCCGACACGAATTTTTTACTTGGCTTACTGCCATTTTTGTCATATGATTTAATTCCTTCCCAGTATATGCCATATTAATAATATTTGCATCTTTCTGCATTTGCTCAGTCATTTCATTTACATGAGAAAAAAAACACTTTATTTTTTTTTTCTCACGTGTGTGAAATGGATCGGACGATTCTTGAACAGGTTTCCGATTATTCGCGCACCAGGTACTCGGATAATCAATTTGAATATGGTCGATCGTCACAGTTTCCATTCATCTTCACGCGTCCAGGGAAGTCAGAACACGCTCCTTACTCGATGGCGCCACCATTCACTGACCCCGGTAGTTTTCAATCGAGGAAATATTTCACTAGAGCTAGTTACGAAATCCAGAATCCCGCGCACGGTGCTCTACCGATTCGTGGCATACAACCACGTATAAAACCACTCGAAGTGCAATTGGCATCCAAGAAAGCGTTTGCTAAAGACATAGTTCCAGGGACAAAAAAGGTTCAAAAAACACAAGCACCAAAAAATGAGACCAAAAATGTTAAAAAAGTACCAAGTGATGCACCTAACAAAGAAAGTAAGGACAAAAGTAAGGACAAAAGTAAGGAAAAAAAAATCGTCGACGAAAAGAAAAAGAAAGAAGAAGTCAGCGACGCAGATGACAGTGATACAGTCGAGAGTTAAATGACGAAAAACTACGGGGAAAATACATCATTCACAATACTCTTCATTTCCTTAAGATCGGCGTCTGTGTAGATAAACACTGATTCCCTTCCCCGTTTCGACACTTTTACGTGTCCCTTTTTATATTTCATTATGGAACCTCTCCTCGCGCATTCCATCCTTTTGTAAAAATCGTCGTCATACCCTTGGGATCTTATAACTTGGCTCCATGTAATTTCTTCAGTCTTTTTAATTTTTGATGTTTCCTGCACATATAAAAACGATTCCATCTCTTCTTCACGCAGTTCATTAATTTGAGTGTAGTCGGTAATTTCTGTGTGTTTCGTTTCATAGAATTTCTTAGTGATTTCCTTGATTCTTTCAGTGAAATGTTCACTCGGAGTGTAATTCGCAAACGTCGTGTTTTCTGCCAAGCATAACTCGAAATCTCTTATTCTTTTAATCTCTCCTATATAATCGTCGTTCTCCAGTTTTCTTTTTAATGTATGTTGAATACACAATTTTTCTTTATCTGAAGATCGCAGTACATGATCTATAGATGTATTGTTTCCACTCATGTATGATACGATGGATTCAGCATATCTATAGAGACGGTACTTACAATCATGTCCAGGAATTTTGCTCAGAAACAACAATAGATCGTCACACTGCATTCCTATTTCTTTATTTATTTTCCTAGGATCGTTTGTACATTCGAAGTCGAGTTGTGCGTGTTTTACATCGTATTTCTCTAGCATGTATCGAAGCGTATCAGTAAGTACGTATGTTTCTCTGTCGAGCACTAGTGCCATTGCATCGATTACACATGCATGTTTGTCGTTCTTCCTTATATAAGAAGAAATGTTATAACTAGTTATGTTTTGCACGTTTACGTTCATAGTCTGTTGTACTTTACTACGTCTAGAAAAAAAATCTAAAAAAAAACTGCTCAGATGCACAATTGGTGGCGCACATGGCAGGCTACTAGCCAACCGCCGTTGCCGAAACCTCCTCCGTCACGACCTCCGCCAGGGTTACAAGAAAACAACGTTAGGGACGCAAAGCGACGCAGATTGCAGGAATATACGCATGAGATTTTGAATGAACCATGGAAGTTAGATAGTGATATTATCCAGTACCAGAAGGACTGTTTCCAGGAATATGAGGAGACAATTCAAATATTGAACAAAAAAATTACCTACAGGGACAACTGTCTTTTTGATCAGAAGAAAAGCACAGAATACATACAGAAAGCATATGCCGCGAAATGCCAACTGGTCCGTAAGAAAAGTTCAGAAAACTCAAACCTTCGTAGCATACAAGTAACCTTACACTCCCAGATAGAAGCGTTGTCTTTGCAAATGGCGCAGATCCAGAGTGAACACGAGGAATCAGTAACCCACTACAAAAATCTCATAAAAGGATTGGAAAAAACAGCAGCAAATTCAGAAGAATCCTCGCAATATATACGAATGATTAAAAAATTGCTCATAGATTATTCCAAAGGGGAAAAACTCGAAGACGCGCTTCATTGCACCGAGAGAGTATGTTCGATATGTATGGATAACTCTGCTTTAGTGGTTTGCAAACCATGCAATCACCTGGAATTTTGCTACGCGTGTGCTATTGATGCATTCAAGTTGGATATCGAAGCATTTGAATCAACCACAGACGTTGATGTAAGTGGAACTTGTCCGCGATGCAAGCAAGACGTAAAAGAAGTTCACTACATTTACACATAATTATCTAATGTAGTTCAAATGCGAAAACCGTTCGATTTGTATATATTGTCTCTTCTGATGGTCGTGTACTTTACAAAGATCTCGTCTAAGCTGAACAAATATATGTTTCTTTGCATATTTCCATTTGTTGCGTGTTTAAAACAGAATCGTTTTCTACCATATACGACTGACACCACGAGTAGGTTGTCGATTTTCACTGGACCGATATATTTAACAATAAGTATATCTCGCGCGATTATCTATGATAAACGTGTCACAATTAGTGATGAATTTAAAAAGTTTCTGAAGTATCGGTATGTGATTTGGTTCTCCTTGTTTGCCATTTCGATCTTAGACGTGTTTATTTTTGGCAATCATAACAATTCAATACAGTCATATTTAATAATATGTGACATCGCACTTGATTTGCTGATACCCAATGACAAGGCAATGAAAGATTCGTTCGTTGACCCTAGATTTCCTTAAAACAAACGCATACACACATTCAATAAACATTTATATGTCAATTGTTTTATTGTACAAATGGTCTCGCCTTTTCATCGTCATCGGGTTCAGGGTTTTTTTTCGAACCTGAATGTGGAATGTTGGGAGGCATAGGAGGCGGTGGCCCACTTGGTGCTTCTCTTTTCTGTTGTTGCTGAATCATTGAGTAAACCTGTACCAAATTCTTTTTAAGACCTTCGTTTTCTTCTTCTTTGTCTCTTAGATCGGCTTGTAGCTGAACATCAGCATACTTACTCTTCTTCGAAAAGTATAAATATACAATAAAAATAGTAAGCAAACCTAAGACTGTGATAATTGGCTTAGTCTCCATCGCCTGCGCAGCGGCAGCGAAAGCTGTACCCATCATAACACAGGGTATCGCTTCATGCGAAAGGATCTTTTTGATGTTCATCATTTGAACAAGAGATACAAAATAAATTCACAGTTTTTATCATTTTTTTTTCGTTTACCCTATGACATAAAAAACATCGTTTTACAATTTTTCAACACGAGAATATGTCAGTGTGTAGTTTTTAGAAAGAACGAATTCGACTGCATGGTAGAGCGGCGCTGTCAGCGAAAAACATCCATGATATTGTGTAGTCAGCATCAAAGAGTAATCATGAAAAATTTAAAACGTATTTGATTCGACGAAAAACATGTTGTCGACACACATACTTTTTGGCACGAATAAATGTTCTGTTTAGCCTACGTGTACTCAGTGGAAAATGACGTAAGTAATTACTCTTCCTATATATGATTTTACAACCTTTATATAGCATGACGTGTTTCGGATATTTGGACGATGCATATGCCCATATTAGATGTAACGAGATATACACCATAGCATTCTGCATACTACTCTAACACACATAGATTTTTCTTAGGTATCATTATTCGGATGGGTTTTGATTCAATGTCAACAATTATATAGCCATCTTCGATTGCATCTTGGTATATTCTTACCACTCTACCTTTGTACATCCCACTGCGGACACGAGCGCGCGTACCAGGTGCCATAAATTCTTCCATAAAATAAGCGGATACCAGGGTTCGAACCAGGAACCTCAGCCTTAGGAGGGCTGCGCGCTATCCATTGCGCCATACCCGCGTTAGGGTGTATTATTTTTATTCTAACTATATAGTAAATGAACACAGAAGATATTTCACTGAAAGAAAACAAACCTCTTCCAATTGGAGTATGTGTTACTGGAAATTTTTATACCACGAGGATGCCACTGGAGTATCTTATTTTGCTACTGAACTCAAAACAGTCTCTTTTTGAATACCAGTTGATTAAAATCGAAACTTTCAAAAATGACATAATTAATGTGGTAGGCAAAGGTTCAAAGGAAGAGTTATTATTGAGTCAAATGATTAAAGGTGATACTATAACAGAGGGAAAATTGCATTTGAAACATGTAATTCACGATATTGCTACTATCCTAGGCACAGAAATCAACAAAAGAACAGCGATTTGGGATCAGGCACAAAATCCATCCTTTTTCATTTTTGTTACGACTTCTAAACATAAAGATAGTTCGTTCTTCCAAGAAGATGGTTCAAATGGTTTTAGTAAGGGTAACCCATGTAGAGGAGCTTGTATACTCACCGGACACCACGAGAGACGTCTAGCACCTCCTACATGCATCGAGTTCATCTTTAAGTTTATATTCCGAATATCATGTAAAGTGAAATACTCAGATTTTTCACGATCTGTACGTCATTGGGGATGCAAATCATGTCTTTTCGATTTTTCTAGCGACCCGAGTTTTCTGAGGTACCTCGTGTTACACAATTACATTTGTCATTCGTGTTCAAGTATACTTGGGGCAGAGGCAACAGCAGAAATAAAATCAGCACTCTGTACAGATAATTTATACGGTAAAACTATCGAGCGACACCCCGCTAAAATATCGTCCGAATTGGGTTTCAATTTGTCGCTTGTGAAAGGCTTATACAAAACGAAATACGATGAAGTACTTCAATCAATTTCTAGTTCTTTCTTTTCTCGACTGGGTTCACTGATGGCTTTCGGTATATTGCTGACAGCAATACATTCGACGCAGACGGACACATACTACCTTGGATATCTATTCTGAATTTATATACAGTCACATGACGTTTATTCATCGTTATATTAAAAAAGACTGAAACCTTTTGTTTTTTTTCCCGACAAATTCTGTGCTATTCAAGTACAAGCTGAGGTTTCAGTCGCACGGATGAATGAATCATTGTTTCCAATTTATGTTTTGCACAAAAAATACTTCTTGGGCCCTCGGCTAAGCCGAACGACGCATGTTTGTGACATTGCTTGCAAAGCTTCACTGATACGGGCACCATGTTCTCTTCTTTGTGTTGTTTGCAGAATTTTCGACTTTTCTGCCCTGCGTAATTAAACGAAGCTGATCGTGTACAATTTGAAAACTGACAGTGGTCGTGTTTCATATATGTACTCCAAGAAAAAATTAGTAGATTAATCAGCACGATGCGACTTTGACAATCGTTACAACTAGCAATAAACAAATTAGAATGTAAATGATTTCGTATCGTTCATTTTTATCCGAAAGGTTTACCAAAAAGTCGTTTGACAGAATTGTAGATGAAATTTCTTGGCTTTTGGGAACAGATTCCTTTTCTATGAAATTTCTTCTCGACAATTCGCTTAGCGTCTGGAAGTATGCCGCGTATATCACCTTACTCACTTCTTCTGATGACGGACAGGCAAACGCTTTGATATTGCCCGCGTGAATAATTGTGATTGCATTTTTATAGACATCTAAGTAATATGTATCTCTGTACGTCGTTAGAGACGATTCGATATACTGAATATAGTCAAACACGTTGTCTAAAGGTCTGGATGAAAATGTTTCTCGCTTTGACTGAACAAGAAATGCCATAGTCTGATCCACCTCGCTCTGTGGCCAACACTGCATTGGCAATCTTTCAACGATACCTCCGTCCACCAGTGTCTTATCAGCAAATGTATTTTTTCCGAATAAAAATGGAACAGAACAACTTATAGCCAATGCTTCCGATATAGGTGTATCCCTCGTAGTGGTATGTGAAAAGTAAAATGGTGTTTGTGTTTCAAGACATGTTGCCGTGATTATCAATTCGGTTGGGTATTTATCATACAATTCCCCGAATGTTATATCGTGTGTACATCCAACTGCGTTCAAAACAGTTTGTTTTATATATTTCCTAAAATCTTCAGTTCTGTGGATGCCGTAGTCACCATGAGGAAGAGTACGTATAATAGTAAATAAGTTTACCTTGAATGTTTCGAAGTGTTTCATCATTCCGTATGCGGCTTCTTTCATGAACTCGAAATCGACACCGCATACTGTTAGGAACGCTATGAGTGAACCACTCGAACAACCCGCCACCGACTGAACCGTAGCCATCAAGTCTCTTTCTTTTAACGCTTTGACGCAACCAAGAAACGCGAAACCTTTGTATCCTCCTCCGCTAAAACTTAAGTTCTTGAGGATGTTGTTATCGCGTTCAAACAGTTCTACAGTATATTCCGATATTTGATCTTCGGATATTTCAGACGGCATTTGCATTGTGTTAGGAATTAATACACGAAAAAACGACACCTTGCTCAAGGGATATGGAAAGCTTTCGAGTTATTGATATAGTGTTTTTCACGTCGGTGATCACAACACTTTGTATCATTTCGTTGTTGATGTGTATTGGTTCGTGTGTAGGTGTGTTTGATTTACTCAATCGTATCGATAGGGGTGTTTCTTCGGGTAATAGCCGTCTCGACAGTTTTATATTGAGTCATGATTTCACAGTTAGTGCACCTAAAAGAAGCACGTAGCATATTTCCATGTGATCGAAATAATTTTTATCTCCGCCAATCTAAATGTCTTCTGTGAGAGAGATAACGTCTCCATTTCCATTTATGACTGGTTGGTATAACATGATGATGTTCGAGAGAGGAGAAGAAATACACCAAATGTCTAAGAGGGACGGCATGTTCAATGTGCTCATGATGTTTTTTACGTGTATTGCTTATATTCACAACGTTTTTATCGCTCTTTTCGTATTTTGTTCTTATTTCATTTTCAAAGAAATAATGACTAATGTGATTCAACGGAAGCGCGAAGAAAAATCACCTAAAAAAGAACGAAAATTTTGATTTTTTCGGGTTTTTACCTTTGATTTGATCCCATGCAGCTTTGACTATTGCCCTTTGGAAATTGAGCATCCCATTGGCTTTAGATACGAGCGCAAGCTCGCGCATTTCGTTGAAATCTTCAATTGTCCATTCATCCTGTGAAACTTTATTAATTCTACCATTTCCTACGTAGACATATCCCTTTATGGGATACTGTTGATATTGCTCTTTTGAATAACCTATAAGATTTAGGTTATAAGGGTGTGTTTGTTTATCATTCATTTTATCAATTGTGTCTTTTACAAATAGTTCAAATGATACAAATGACATTTCCCATGGCTCAGAAAAAAGTACTGGTGCATTATGGCAGACGTCAAGGTGATTCACATTTCTTCTTTCAAGCCACAGAACATCGTCCCCTCAGCTCCCAAGCGAAACGCTAGCGGTGGTCTTCGGATCGACTTGGACTACAAAGATCCCTCCATGGGGAACAAGCACTATCTCATTCAAACTCCGAAGTTACGCGTTCCATTTGGTATTAATGCGTATGACAACAAAGACGATCGACCCAGTTCCTACTCTGTGTCTTTGTCTTTTGACAACTACAAGGAATTGACAAATCACGAATGCGAATTTGTTAAAGCGGTGAAGCAGATTGACCACCACGTTAAGACTCTCGCATTGGAGAATTGTGAATCCTGGTTTCGGAAAAAAATGAAGAAAGAAGTCTTGGAGGAACTGTACACAAGCAGTATTAAGGAGTCGAATGAATATCCGCCGACGCTCAGGGTAAAACTTCCATATTTCTCTGGAAAATTTTCATGTGATTTCTATGATCAGAACAAGGAAAAAGTAGACGAACAAAATGTTGTTCCGAAATGCCATGTCATCGGACTACTGAACCTTACATCTATCTGGTTCGTAGGGAGTAAATTTGGGGTGTCATTCCAGATGAAGCAAATGCAAATTTTCGCACCTGCAAAGTTCGATGGGTTCATGATTTCGGAACACAAGGAATCAACGAGCAACGACGGTAGCGACAGGAGCCGATCGAGATCCCCACGCTTCAATAACGAGGAGGCGCGTGATGATGAAGAAGAAGATTAGCTTTTATGCACTAGCTGCATGAGCGATCTTTTTGTAACATGAGCAGGCGTTTTGCCCCGTTTCAACCCAACGATATCCTTGTTTTCTGCTGTATTAGTGCTTCTATTGCTATTTTTGCCAGGAGGTTTAGATGAAGAAAAACATTCTTGATTCAAATAACACTCATATGTGAGGTAAGTTCTGTAATTGCATTCTTTTTCGACCCATTGTCGGTTGCTCTTTAGCTCGGATCTCCATTGATTTATGTCAAGGGGACCACCGAACATATTTAACAAAAGCTTGTTGGGTGCTCTTTCAACTTTATAGTCTTTTCCATGAGCTTTCGCGGCCATCAAAGCCAACATCGAAATTTTCCGATCATTGACACCGGATACATTTGTTTCGATTGCATAAGAGCGCGCGCACTCGTATGAACAAAAGTGACCCCATACAGTAAAAATTCTATTGTGGTATCTACATGGGAGTCCAATCGATTCATGTTCAAAGGGGTGCATATCGTAGAAACAAACTGGTTTCGTCTTGTGTAACTCTTCATGTACTCGTAGTAACTGCATCGGTGCATCCGAAACATCGTTATAGGTATTACCAGACGAATACCTGGTAATATCATCTTGGATCAGAAATTTTGCGTGTTTTTTTGCCATCTTGAGCCTTATTTTGTTCACATCTTTTTTTTAAGAAATTTAATCTTTGTATGTTGTTACGATTTGCGCTAAAACAGTCAAAAAAATTGTCACCGTTTCGACTGGAAGTATCCAACTCATCGTGCACAATCATTTTTGAAAAAACTTTGTCTATTTTCGGTAAGCTGTTATGCACTACAACACCGGCAGTAACCTGATCCAGCAAGTATTTGGTTGTAACCCTTTCCATTTATCGATCTGAACATAATAATTTTACCTTCTTCGTGAATTTCTTCGCGAATTACGTCTTCTCGAGTACTTATTACGTTTTCTCCTTTGAGACGACGCTCTTCTCCTTTGAGACGATCTACCTAATTTTTTGTTTACCCAATCGGATGCTTTACGAAACGCACTTTTACTTCGTTCTCTACCGTCTTCATATGCACGATTCAAGTACGCATCTCCTCTGTCAACATAATCCATTGCTCTATCGTGATAGCTACCATCGTAATGTTTTTTAAACTTATCTCTTAGCATACTCTGTGATTTCCAGTCTTGATTTCCAAATTGAGATGTATCGTAGTAACGGCCATCACTAAGCTGCGTCAACCCTTCGGTGGCTGGATTGGTCACATAAATTGGTTTACTGTAGTCATTTGCCAAGCCGAAGTATTTTTTACCGTAACCCTTTTGTATAGTCGCATCTACACCAGTGTGATATGCACTGGGGTTCGCCATTTCCAGCTCTTTCATTTTCCTTTTGGCAATTTCTCTGTCCTTCTTCAGTCCGTAGCCTAATCCACCAATTGCAGTTAAAATCATTAAGAAAATCGGACCATATGTTTTAATTAAACCTTTTAGTTTACCATCCTCTGCTTTTGTCGACATACCCTTTTTCCTTTTTAAAGCTAGCTTAGAAAGTATACCCATAGCTTTCTTTACTTTACTTAATTCCTTCTTGTTACCTTCAATTTTCGCTGCATTTGAGGCAGGAGTAACCATTTAGTCTGGCTCAGACTTTTATTTCCAAAGCTTCTTGTATGTCCAATGAAGACAAGGGTTCGAAGACCGAAGACCGAAGACAAGGCTTCGTTTTCGAAACGGTTCAGTCGATTCCGTTTCGTACGATGACCGAAAGCCTTAAAGAAATTTTGGTGGACTGCACTTTGAAATTTACTCCAAATGGACTGAGCTTGGTCTCGATGGACAATACGAAATCTATAATTGTGCAACTTCTACTATTTAAGGACAACATCGAGCGTTACTCGTGCGACGGAGAATATTACGTAGGGGTCAACCTCAACACCTTCTACAAGGTAAGCTTAGTCAGCCAGCTTAGATAGTTATTTATTTCGATGTATTTTATGAACTACGTTTCATTTCGATAACCGAGGTCATTAAAACCATCACCACCGCCGATGCGATTACGCTACGCTATTACGAAGACGAACCGAACTACATGCAAATTTCAATTGATAGCATAGAAAAACGTAGTAAAAATCATTACCGCATGCAACTGATGTCTCTAAGTAACATAGACGAATTGACGTTTGACATTGATGTATTTGACACGGTTATGCAGATGCAGTCGTATTACTTTCAGAAAACATGTAAGGATTTGATAAACACTGGGGGTACACACGTCGAATTTCTTACAACGGATGACTGTATCATATTTAAATCAAATGATAGTTTACTTTCGTCTGAACTATCGCTCTACGAAACCACTGAAGGTTTTCGATTTAAGAAAAAACCAGAAGGAATTAAGAACGATGCTACTTCCTATGGCATTTTCACATTAAAACACCTCGTCACCTTCACCAAGTGCACAACCCTGTGCCCAGTGGTCCGCACAGAGCTTCCGCTTTCTTGCTCGTAGAAATACTCTGCCTTGCTGAACTTTTGATTGTCCTGTAAATTTACGCACGTGTCGCGCCTTAGAAGTTCGGCGATCCTGTAAAAGTAAGACGACCTAGGTGACCTTGTACCTCCAGAAGGGAATGCCGCTCGTGTTGCAATATCAAGTCGCAAACCTTGGCATCATTCGTTACTGTGTCGCAAGCTTAGAAGAAAACGAAATTACTTGATTTTTTTTTCTGTGACATGCCAAATGAAGTTTTGTTTATCCGAACGCGCGTACGTGTATGTGATTATTTTAATCATATCAAATGAAGATAGAGACAAGTGGCTTCTTTTGTTGTCGAACATGGAAATAAATACAATTAGTGAGCCCAGAAAACTGTCTTTAACTAAAAAAATATTGATATATAACTATATATACGACATTTTTTCATTGCGGAATTTGTTTATGGTCACAGTGCTGTGCAATATAGCATACGAACGATACCTTAACTACTCGTATCATTCTTCTTGGTAGTTGTCTTCTTTGGCGCAGCCTTCTTTTTGGGTTGCTTTGCTTCAGGCTTAGCTGG
>CEVY01001472.1_pt1 | contig 46772 bp, 64 predicted proteins | sample 530681 | NCBI WGS metagenome assembly CEVY01 (sample SAMEA2620855, study PRJEB7988) | marine metagenome | biome: marine biome (ENVO:00000447); feature: surface water layer (ENVO:00002042); material: "saline water (ENVO:00002010), including plankton (ENVO:xxxxxxxx)" | depth 5 m | reverse complement strand
AAGCAGATGGTTGCTGCCAACAGAGTTGGGATCATCAGCACACCGAACCAACCGACATACAGACGGTTGTTTGTAGAAGTTACCCACTCGCAGAACGATTCCCAAGTGGAAACGCCACCGCGTTGAGTAAGAGTTGAACTAGACATTTGAAAAAGGGTTATGTAATAGTGCGGGGAACACCGAATAAAATATTCCTGACCTACCCTCCAGGTCAGGTATTAGAGACGTGATTTATACTCCCTAGAGGTCTCGGTTTGAGGGGAGTCCTTCGCGTTACATTCTGTAACTGACGAGATATTTATCTTAACAGTTCCGAGAATGGTTGTCAATACTACAAATTAGAGTATTTGTACTCATTCTGAAACCAGTCGGTCATCCTGAACGAAGTACACATAGTCTAACATACTGTTGCGGAGAGTGGAGAAAGCATCCTCTTTCGTGTGGACCAGTGCCTCTCCAGCAAGATTGAAACTGGTGTTCATAAGAATGGGACATCCAGTCTGAGCATAGAACTCTCTCAGAACGTCCGCCATATGCCCCTGTGAGACGGTCTGCATCCGACAAGTACCATCCACGTGGATTACACCAGGAACCTCTTCTAGCGCCTTCTGGCGTGCTCTGAACGAGACAGTCATATTAGGTGCCTGTTTCAGACCCAGAGTCTCGAAGTATTCATCGAAGTGTTCTTCCAAGATGATGCCAGCAAAAGGTCTGTACCACTCACGTTTCTTGATCAGGTTCAGTTTGTCTTTAGCATCCTTCGATCTAGCATCAAACAAGATAGAACGGTGACCCAGTGCACGTGGACCTGCTTCAGGTTGACCATCGTACAACGCAACTGATCTACCAGTCGCTAGCAACCCAGCAATATCCGATGCAGTAGCAGGTTTACCCGTAGTAACTTCAGGTTGTGGCTCCAGGTGGTGGTAAAAAGTATCAGTAAGGGGTCTTTGGGTGGCATCTTGCGAGTTTAATTTGTACACATACATTGCAGCACCCCTAGAGTTACCTGTGTCATCAGCATTAGGTTCAAAATAGAAGTTGACATCAGGGTTTTGTTCTAACAAGTATGCGTTAGCAACAACATTCAAACCATAACCACCTGTGATAATCACATCGGTGACACCAGTTTGTCGTACGTACTTTTGAACAAGAGAATTCAACGCTTGCTGTGTCTGACGCTGCAAATTATTTGCCCAGTCAGCATATGGTTTATGATTCTCTTTCGTAACCTTATCTAGAATCTTGGCATTCTGAGTGGCAGGTGCCACCATCCAAGACTCGTGTGTCAAATACTGATCGATAGGTGTACTACCGATGAATAAGGGTGGGTACTGTTTGTTAGGATCTCCATAGGCAGCAAGACCCATAGTCTTACCGTTCTCCATCGGTCCCTCTCCAATCATTGTGGTACCACTTTCATATACTTTAGTGATACCAAATCCACTCTTCAAAGAAACATCAGCACCAGGATATTTTCCTTGAATCTTCTTCATCAAATCGAAGTATCCTTTAGTAGAATTCTTCTCTGTCCGTGGATTGGTAGGATTGCGCATCCAGAATGCTTTATGCAGTTCTTTAAATGCTGCAGGTTGTCTCATCAAATATACAGATTCACATTCTCTTCCAATCCATTCTGACATTGGGTAACCATTGTGATCAATCTCAACTGGTTCATCATCAGGATCATAGATTTGTGATCCATCACGATCGATCACAAACACCAGGGCAGTGTCAAACTTGGTGTTGTTGTATGCGTGGAAAGCGTGTGATAGATGATGACACGGAGTAAAGTCAATGAAATTATCAATCGGAATTCCACTCTTCTTGCATACGAAGCATCGAAATACATCGGTGCAGGCAGGGTGAGCAGTGGGGGATTGCATCACAGCATAATCAATCGGACCCTCTGCTGCTTCAATTGCCCGTTCGACTGCCATAAAGGGTTGCTTATCTCTCTTCTCTCGCGTATACCTTTCTTCTTTGGCAAAGTATTCCAACTCACCATCGTTGATGATACACACACTGGAGTCGTGGGCGACACTGAATCCTAAAATTCTCATAAAAAGGGGGAGCGTGTGCTCCCCATAGTATATTCGATAAAATTATTTAGGTCAAGTCACCAGATGCCTGGGATGAGTTGTCCAGTTGTAGCGTAACTGCCGATGGCAGCGATGACTCCGAGCATTGCTGCCCAACCATTAATGCGTTCTGCTTTTTCAGACATTGTTTTATTGTGTAGGATGATCAGATGCCGAAGGCACCAAAGAAAAAGAGACTACCAGTAGTAGCGTAAGAGATAACTGCTGCAACAAAACCAAGCATCGCAGTACGACCGTTCAGTTTTTCAGCACGCTCTGCATAGGTCTCATAACCATAACGTTCTGCTTCAGTACGATCCACATACATCTGTGGTTCCTTTGCAAACATATTCTGTTGTCCGAACTCGTTCGTTGTAACAGTCATAGAAGTTTTATTAACTTGTGTAACATTATATAGCAAAAAGAAGGGGGGCGTCAAGCCCCCCATCGTTAGGATTCCTTAACAATTCAGATTAGTAATCCAAATCATTGACAATACTCTCGCAAGTTTCTACGTTATCTCTGCAGAATTGTCGGACATAACCGTGGACATCAACCTCATACGTGTGATGAGCTTTAGTGTGAATGAATTCAATAAAACCTAGTGTCCCTACAATTGATAGGTTCAGTAGGGTGAGAGGGTGCCAGAGATAGCGCATCAAAAAAGGGGTCCGAAGACCCCTGTATTATAGCACGTTGTCAAGTGGATCAGAAGGAATACTTCAGACCCAACTTACCGCCCAGACCGAAATCATCTTCGTCTTCAGCAGTCAGGAAGGAGACTTCTCCATAGACTCCAAGCGCCTCGGTGACAGGCACTCCCAGACCTGCTTTACCAGAGAACTGGGTGTCAGTCTCTTCACCATCAACAGCGACGATCGCAGGACCCGCTTGCACATAGTAGGAAGCAGCGCCCACTTCGCCTTCGTAACCCACGTGGATGTCAGTCGTCGTAGCGGTGTAATCATCGCCAACCCAACCAGCGTTTGCTTCCACGTTCACGAAGGGACCCGCAAAGGCAGCGGGGGCAGCCATAGTTGCGACTGCAGCAGCAGCGAATGCAGATTTGATCATTTGTTTAATACCTCTTAAGTGTGTAGTTTAGTTACTGTATTGTAACAGTTGGTTATTTATGTAACCAACTTTTCAAAAATGTACGGATCTCTACCCCCGAAGGCGCGAGACCCATCTTCTTTGAGACCGATATCGTAACATACGATACCATTTTCAGTCAAGTTGAAGAAGGATTCGACTTTGAATCCCCTGGCGGTGCAGCAAGCGCCGCCTTCTCCAACCCATTTCGTACCTGAGTACCTGCATATCATATCACAGTTTTCGTTTCTCGTCCAATCCTTTAAGAAATTCTGGACTATGACTGTGTTCTCATCGATTGTATGCAGGCGATGCCAGCGCTCTCTATAGGGTTCTTCAGGTCTATGTACGTACCATTGCAGTACGTGGATGTCCCCATTACCAACGTCCTCGTATTTCAGACGAACGTGAGAGAATTTTGTAGGGTCACGGTGTGCTTGTTCCCAGTTGTCATATTCACCAAGAAGCCAGTCTCTCACAGGTTTATGTTGAAACTCACAATAATCTTATCGTGGTCAGATTCGTTACGTGTTGTCTCGTGCTCTAACCATCCTGGGAACAATAGTAGTGTACCCTCTTGCGGTTGAATGTCAATGGACCCCGCTGTTTGGAATATCAAATCATCGTGATAAAGATGATTAATCAATGGACCCAGAGGATTGAAGAATGTAATCTCTCCCGCACCTTCTGGTTGCCTAAGATAGTACGCACCACTAATCATAGAATTAGAGTGCGAGTGTCTGGGAATGTACGATCCCTTATCATACGTAGTCCACCACGCTTGCTGAACATTAAAGTTCACCTGAGAACTGAACTGTCTATACGTTTGATAGATCGATCCCATAATGTGTTTCATCAGAGGATAGTATCTCTCTTCTTGAAACAAATTAAAATCATAATAACAAGTGACACCGTGCTCACCTTTATTAAAGGTCTCAGTCTTGCCACCATATGTTAAAGATTCTCTATCCTTGTATATGGTGTCTATTACTTCAGTAAAAGACGGAGGTGATGTTGGAACCTCAAGGATAGAAAAGACATCTCTACTATGTTTCTTCATTATCTACAGGTCTTAGGTCCAACCCTTCAGTCATTGTGCTACCAATTACAAAATATTCTCTTATAGATTCAAACGGAAGGAAGTAAAACTCTCCTTCCGTTTTACCTTGATTCATCATTTTTACTAGGCGATGCTTACCATCGAGTAGTCTATACTCTTTCCCGTGAGGGTTGGATGCATTGGTAATGATGCCAGGATATTTTGTATTACAAGAGCGATACTTTTTACCAGCACAACATATACAATTATATCCTCTTTGACTAGGATGTAAATCCATACCCCTATAAGCAATCACATCAAAGGGAAGTGTTACTATATTTTCGGGAACTAAGAGATGGGCAATGCTGACAATAGGCAGCACTACGTTTCCAGTTAAGTTAGGAAATTCTTTGGTGAATCTCCAGTCTCCCCATACGAGGTCATTTCCTCCAATAGTAACTTTGAACTTTGGAGAAGTTGCCCAGTGATCTTGCTGCTTTAACTGTATTAGTTTAGCGTCGGCAGGATTCACAGTGTGATGGTATCTGTACCCGAACCACCAGTGATAACATTATCACCAAAAGTAATCACATCATCGCCCCCAAGATTAAATTCAAAGGGAACTTCTTGTGCAGCATAGACGGGAGTGTTATAGAACTCACTACCAATGGCAGAGAATTCAACCTTAGGTTCTTCCTCTACGTGCTTGTGATTGTCAGCAATGTGACGAAGACCCAGATAATGACGCCACAGTTCAGCGAGCGTATTGGTTTCTTCGTTAGTATTCAGTCCGTGAATGACTGCCTCTTTAGCAGCATTGACGGCAGATTTGTATTTGGTGCAACTCATTTTAGTTAAAAACTCCACTTTCAATAAGGTCTGCTTCTACCGAGTCAAGGATTACATTGTAATCATCCTCTGGATCATCGTAAAGTTGGACGCCACGATCTTCATAGTAACGGATAAGTTTTTGGTAGAGACGAGGATACTCCTCATCCAACGTAACGTCACCAGAAACAGCAGCGGTCAACTTACTAATGTCAGATTTGAACTTAGTAGTAAAAGAGGACTTACGGACGGACATCGTTTTGAAATTTACAAGTGCATTATAGGGTTAATTACCCGCTAAGTCAAGCGGGTACTATAATTTAGCAACCATCGTCGTGATTACTGTAAGTATTATACCACGTTTCATCGTCGGATATCCCTACAGATTCGGTTGCTTCTGCAAGATCTGCAGCAGGAACAGCAACAACTGCTCGCCCATCAGGACGACGAATCATAAATGATTCGCCCTGTTCAATCCTTTCAATATAGTCATCAAAGTTTTTTTGAAACTCTGATTCAGTTACTTCAATCATTTGAAACCTTTACTCTTCTTACTCTTGTCTAGTACATTAACGTGTGACAGGGTTTTGAGTTGTGCCCATTGAAACCAATGAGCACGCATCATTTCATAATCATCGAAGGTTACTGCTTTACCGTTCTTCAATACGATTTTGTAATCGTGCCTGTCATAACTTTTAGGACAGGTCTCGGTAAAACTACTTACTGTAGGTGTCATACCCTAGGGAATCGTCGATGGTTTTCTGGACTGCAGACCAGTCTTTGTCGAACTGCGCTAGACCAGCGTCAGTCAAGACGTGATTATACATCTTTTCAAAGATCTTCGGAGGCATTGTTACGATATGTGCACCGTTATAGAAGGACCGCGTGACCTTATACACATCCCGAATAGATGCTGAAAGGATCTGAGTCTTCACACCCTGTGCACAATACACACCAGAGATAGAACGAATGACTTCCACACCAGCAACACTGTTGTCATCACACCTACCCACAAAAGGAGAGACATAAGTAGCACCTGCTTTGGCGGCAAGGATTGCTTGAGCAGCAGAGAAGATAAGAGTTACATTAGTTCTAATGCCAATCTCACTCAGTCTCCGACAAACATTCAACCCTTCAGGAGTGCAAGGAAGTTTTACTGTACACACTTCCTTAAACTCAGCGTGCAATAGCATTGCTTCGTGGTACATCTGTTCTTCATCACCAACAACTTCCATAGAAATGTCAGTGATACCGATGTCTGCCAGTTCGCGATAGACATCATAAGGATGACGACCACTCTTATAGATCAGCGTAGGATTGGTTGTTACACCGTCAATTAATCCAGTCGCAAAGTGTTTTTTAATAACTTCCGTGTCAGCTGTGTCTAGAAAGATTTTCATTGAATTCATCTTGATGGTTCCAAGTATACCATAAATTACCTGATACGTAACCCTCGGGATCCCTTGCAGTGCAAAGGACATCAAAGGCAGCACTCACTCTAATTCCTTCAGACTTATATGCCCGAACAGCGTGAGATATGTTAGGAGGAAACAACGTAAACTGCCCATAATAATTGGGAATGTCTACTTTATCACCGCCCAAAATGTATGTAGTGGAGGTCTCTGCATCACCACCCAAAAATACATTTCCACTGACACTTTGCGGCAAGTCTGTGTAAGTATCGGGGACTCCGAAGTGTCGATGGGGAAATATTTTCTGGTCCATCCTGAGGATATTACCCCAGGATTTCATCTTGCATTCTTCTCCTTCATTCAGTCCAAGAAAATCTCCCACCATACTTTTCATATGGGGAAGACCAAATCGATACCATTCTTCTACATCACGAAACAGATTATAGCGCTCAATCTTACCAGTGATCTGAGTTGCAGGATATCCGAATGCCATATTTCCAGGCAGACTGAGGATCGTTTGTTCAGACTCAATCAAAGATTCTCTAAGGATGTCAGCGACTTCCCTAGAAACATAATACTGTTTGATGCCGTATTGTGTAAGAATGCTATCGAGTTTCAAAGTTCAGTTTCCTAATCTTGCGTTGGCGTCTGTTCTCTTGGAACTGACGATCTTCATTTGATAGTACACCTTTAGTTTGTTCTATCTTATCTTGGGAAACAATCACAACCATTGATAAATCTTCTGCTGTGATTGTAGATCCAGAGATGGTTGCTTTGTTGGGGCAACCACAAGTCTTAGTTTCGATTGTGTAACTAGTTAGTTCAGTATTGCAACATTTGCATCTAATTGTGATCATTTTTCCATAGGAATGAGAAGGGACATTTAGACTCTTCCTCAACATCGTCCTTGATAAAGGACCAGGACTTTTTGGGTAACCAATTTTTAATGCCTTGGTTAGTCTTAAATCTTCTAGAGACTTCAGGTGGGATATCGATATCAGGATTACGTTTTAAAGTGTAAGTGTTATCTTTCGATCCACGGAATCTAACACAGTAGAGAGGTGTACCGCGTGGGATATCAACTTCGGTTGCGTGGCATCTGTATGCTCCATTAATAGAACGATACCACCTACCTAGTGGGAACTCTGCTGCAATCAATTCCATTCCTGTTTTGTGGTGGAGATCAGGAAAAGGAACCATCTCTACCCACAAATTTTTATTAGGTTTTTCTGGCCAGAACATCATACTCTGTGCCCATTGAATAACGAGGTATTCTTTGTAACTAATGGGAGCAGTTTTAGTCAAACCACTATCATAAGATCCAATCTTTCCCTCTTGAACATAGATGTAATCTGCTGCTCTATTGCGAGGGAAACTAGATTCATACACAAGTCCATCAGACTTCTGCCACTTAAATGAAATGTCCAGTTGATTGAAAACTACAAAAGTATTACCCCAGTATTGCTTCCAAGCAGGACATTTAAAATAACTATGATCCTGATTCTGTTCTCTAGTGTACTCTAGATATGTAACAGGAGGTATATAGTACTCTGGTATGAATAAAGGGTGTCTGGTATCAGTCTGCTCAAGACTATTAGTTGCCTTGATAGTCTGGTAGTTTGGGTTGTAGATAATAGTAGTCATCGCTTCCAGAGAAATTCAACAGGACATTTCTTCTCTTCGTCTTTCTTGATTAGATTCCAAGACACACCTTTAACCCACTGCTTCAGGGACTGGTGTTGATTGAGACGAATCTTATGTTCACGTGGTGGTTCTGCTTCGTGATACTTGCGCAGATCATATGCATTGTTCTTACCACCACGGAAGCGCATCACGTACAAAGGATCGCCTCTCTTGATTCTAAACTTGCTGCTGTGTGCCTTGAATGCGGCGTTAGTAGCACGTGCCCAGCGACTGAAGGGGTACTCTACGCTAATGAACTCCAGACCCGTCTTGTGGAACATTCCAGGGTAGGCACAGAGCTCAACCCAAACGTTGCGTTGCTTATCTGGCAACCAGAGGTACAGCAACTGGGGTAGTTGAAACACAAGGTTGCCAGTATACTTCAGACCAATCTGTTCTGAACTCCAGTTGATACCATCACCACGAATCTTACCTTCGTTGATCATCATATAGTCTTGGAACCTAGAAGGTCTAAAACTAGAACTAGTGATGCAACCTGTTGCCTTATCATACTCAACCTCATAATCCAACTGGTTGAATACTACCCAACTATTTGCCCAGTAACTCTTCCAAGCAGGACACTCCCAATAACTGTGACCTTTATGCGACTCTTCTTCATACTCCAGTACACGCTTAGGAGGAATGAAAGCGTGCTCACTATGAATAGGATGGTCCCAGATACTAGTATTACTATTGGGAGGTTGCTCTACAAACCCAGAAGGAAGGTGGTAGATAGGGGAATAAAAAATCTTAGTTGCCATTACGAACGAGCGGAACCAAATTGTCTAACATCAATATCACCAGTGCACTTCTCATATTTCAGTGCATAGGTATATCTAATTTGATCTGTAAATGCTGTAGCAGTATGCCAGATCGTACCATCAAAACAGATTGCTCTGTTAGGCATAGGGAAATGTCCAATGGTGTGATCTGTTTTCCAGAAATGGGTGAACCCACCATCGTTTCTATCCCAATCCAAATGAGGATAGTATAAAACTGTATACGATTCTAACCCCTCAATGGGGTGTGCGTCAATATGCCAGCGAGGACATTCGTGTGGCCAGAACACATTGACATACATTCTTACCAGATCAAACCCAGGATCATTCAGTTGATCAAATCGATCTCTAGCAACCTTATCGAAGTATTGAAAGATCTGATCTTCCTTTTTAATATGGATCGATGACCCTGCTGGTTTCTCAGGCAGATCATCATACTCTCCCCAGCGTGCAGGTGCATTCTTTACAAACCCAAACGCTTTAAGATGTTTATCCCTAGGTAGGAAATTATCAACAACTTCTAAATTCATTCCAACTCAAGTAAGATTTCATATAGATGCATAACATTTCGGAAGACAATATCCTCCTCGTCTGTATGTTGCTCCAGACCATTTATATAGTCTAACCAACGAAGAGATGTTTTAAGTGGTTCGTCATATGCCAGACCACCTAGAATACCAAAAGGTCTAGCATTTTCCTGAGAGTATTCCCAAACTATTTCTTCTGCTTGCTCTCCAATGTTTTTAATTACTGTCTCTCTACTGAGATTTAGTTTACCCTTGAGTGAGAAGAACTCAGTACCGTAAATAGCGTGAAACAGACCAGCAACTTGTTCGTGCTCTGGTCTGTTATGTTTAGCGAGAAGTTGTTGGACACCTACAAGGTGATCGTAAAGTGTCCTGGTGTCGTGAGGAATCTGTTTAGTTCCTATCTTATCTAGAAAATCGTAGTACTTTTGCATAACGGGTGTGGTTGGGGTCGAACCAACGACCGACGGTTTAGAAGACCGTTGCTCTATCCACTGAGCTACACACCCAGAGGTCAAAGAACTGGCATAGTCATAATAGACAGGTTAGGTGCCTCATCATCGAAGTCCAACCATTCACCAAACTCTTCCATCACGGCGATACAGGAGGCAGCATCATTGTTCTCTGTGTGCCAATGCAGCAGATCGATCACATACTCATTGATCTCCTGAATCATTTCTGCTTCCATAGTCTTTGCGGTAGTACCTGCCGAGGATATTGCTATTATAGTACGCAGGCACACCGTCTGTCAAGGATTCTTCCAAGACATTGTTGAGGAATAACTGTCGGGTCTCTTCATAGTTAACCCTCCCTTTGGTAGGGTGGACGGAGAGTATTTCACGCCTGAATAGGGTATCACATCTAGCCGCACGACGCTCTTCATTAAGTTCGTCAGAACTTCCGTAGTATTTTTTCCAGTTGCTTTCACTTTTAACTCGCCTACCTCCACCTCTAGGTTTTCGTAGTTGCCAAAAGTATTTTCTACCGATGTACTGCCGCCCATTGAGGAGATTTGTAATGCGATAGACGAAACCGAAACTACCGTTAATGTCCTCAGATAGAAAAGGGTGTTCGTTAAAAATCCAGGGGTTTTCATAGTCAACCACTTAGACATAATTAAAATTCTTCCTTATTTAGATTAGAAATGTGAATGGTCTCTTGAGTACTTAAACTTCATTGCTGCAAGGAACCAAGCGTCGGTGAGACTCTTGGGACCCTGCATCAATACTTCCAATTGTCGTTTTCGCAATGAAGGATCTGCCAACGCTCGCCTCTTCCACTCAGGCAGCTGCGGTTCTGGTTTGATCTCTTCAAAGCGATTAGTCATAATTGGAATCCTTTAAATGTGTCCTTTTCTACGTCTTGTTTAATACCACCCACCAGATATGATTCCACTTCAGTTTCTTGAGGTGCAACCTGCATACCTTTAGATGCAATCCAGTGCTGGGTCCAAGGAAGAGGATTATTTTTGAGTGGTTGATCGTAGATAGGATTGAGACCAATCGCTTTCATACGCTTGTTTGCAATCCACTCAACGTATTGTGCGAGAAGACGATCGTTAAGACCGAGGATAGATCCGTCCTTAAACAGATACTTCGCCCATTCTTTTTCTTCTTCTACACACTGTTTGAACATCTGATAGACGTTCTCTTCTTCTTCCTGTGCTATCTCTTGAATCTCCTCGTCGTCTCCCTGCTGCCACTTCTTGATAATGTTCTGAGTGAGGACAAGATGCTGATTTTCGTCTCTGGCGATGAGAGAGATAATTTTAGCGGATCCTTCCATAAGCTTGAGTTCAGCAAATGCGAAAGAGCACGCGAACGATACATAAAATCTAATCCCTTCCAGGATGTTGACATTAACAATAGCCCGATAGAGTTTACGTTTTACATCGCGGAGGGTCCACTGCGAGGTAGGAGAGTCTCGCCAGTCTTCCTTCCACAGATTACCGTTGCCATATTCTTGAGCAACGGTGATGAAGTCATCATAAGCCTTCGTGACCGATTTTGCACGGTCTAGAATCTTAGGATTATCTGTAATATGATCCAGGACTTCAGCAGGATCAGCATATACATTCTTAATGATGTGAGTATAGGAGCGACTATGGATGTTTTCCATAAACTCCCACACACTCATTGCAGACTCAAGTTCAGGAAGTGAGCAGTATGGACCAAAAGCCATCCCAGGACCCCTGCCTTGTACAGAATCCAAGAGGATCTGGTACTTAAGATTGGAGGTAAAGATGTGCTTTTGTACATCATTGAGTGTCTGATAATCAGACCTGTCTTTTTGGAGAGAAACTTCCTCAGGTCTCCAGAAGTAGGAGAGTTGTTGCTGAGTAAGTTTTTCAAAGACGGGATACTTTTGTTTGTCGTAACGTTGGACCCCAAGAGGGGGTCCAAAGAACATCTTTTGTTTTGTATGATCAACTCTATTTGAATTAAAAACCGTCATTCCTTCAACTTCAGATCGTGCAACTGTCACAGGGTTCGTCTCCTTCGGTAGCGTAGATTTGTTCTAACAGATCAACATCTCGTTTCACCTCTTCGACATCATCATCACTCTTATTGTCATAAGTGTTTTGATAATATGATGTCTTCCAACCATACTTATAGGTCTTCAGTAAGTCTTGCGCCATCACTGACACAGGAACTTCATTGTTGGGGTAATTGAGAGGATTGTATGACCAATTACCACTGATCGCCTGGTCGAAGAACTTCTGTAAAATAGCCACGACCTTAATGTAACCATCATTATCAGGCATATCCCAGAGCAGCGTGTAATCTCCCTTATGTTTTTGATATTGAGGGACAATCTGCTTGAGAACACCCTTCTTACTCTTCTTAATTGACAGGAAGTCACGAGGAGGTTCAATACCATTCGTAGTTCCACATACAATACTAGAAGATTCGGAAGGCATTTGTGCAGTCAAGGTAGAATTACGGAGTCCGTAGTTCCAAATCTCTTCCGCCAACTCTTCCCAAGGCATTGTGTACTCGAACTTCTGGTTCTTATCATCAACACAGAACTCATCAATGTCTGTCTTGTAATGATCAATAGGCATTTGCTTCGATGCATACTTAAGATGATCGAATGCAACGCAAGCACCATACTCTTTAGCAAGTTGGTTAGAAGATTTCAGCAAATAGAACTGGAACTTCTCTGCCAATAGGTGTACTGCCTTGTGTGCCTGCCAACTATCGTATTTGAATCCGAGTTTGGCAAGGTAATGTGCCAGTCCGATGAATCCAATGCCGAGTGAACGACGGGATCGGGTGGCATTTGCTGCTGCGGGAACAGGATATTCTTGATAATCAATCAGAATATCCAGAGCACGTACAGAAAGATCACAGAGTTTTTCTAGATGATCCCAAGACTTCAGTTTACTGAGGTTGACAGCAGAGAGAATGCAGAGTGCAATCTCACCACTACCATCAATATGCTGAAGAGGATCTGTCGGGAGTGTAATCTCCTGACACAGGTTAGACATTTTAATCGGCACGTGGAACGAACTGTGATCGTTACAGTGATCGATATTCATAATATAGATACGACCAGTCTCTGCTCTCTCCTTCAGGAGATCAAGGATCAGGTCTTGTGCCTTAACAACTTTCTTATCGAGGTCAGGATTCTTCTCTGCCTCTAGATACAAGTTGTCAAAGGAAGGTCCACCAAACTCTTCATACAGTTCGGGCACTTCGTGTGGCGAGAAGAGCGTAATATCTTCGTCATTAATAAAACGCTCATAAAAGATCTTACTTAACTGAATGGAGTAGTCAAGTTTTCTGACTCGGTTGTCCTCTGTTCCTTTGTTGTTTTTGAGGACGAGGATGTCTTCGATCTCTTTGTGCCAGATAGGAAAGTGAACTGTAGCAGAACCACCTCGGATGCCGTTTTGTGTGCAGCATCGAACAGTTGATTCAAACTTTTTAAGGAAGGGGACAACGCCTGTGTGTTGTACCTCTCCGCCTCTAATTTTAGAGTTGATAGCACGGATTCTGCCTGCGTTGATGCCGATACCAGCCCTTTGTGCGACATATTTACCAATAGCCATATCAGAGCTAAAGATACTATCGAGGGTGTCATCAATATCAACGAGAACACAAGATGCATATTGACGAATCGGTGTTCGCACTCCTCCCATAATGGGTGTCGGGAGGTTGAGTTGGTGCTTTGAGATTGCATCGTAGTAGTCTCGGATGTACTTGAGGCGAACCTCAGTCTTATATGCCGAGAAGATCGTACAAGCGATCAGCATATACATCTGCTGTGGGGACTCGTAGATCTCACCAGTGCTGCGATCTTGTACCAGATACTTATCTACTACTTGTCGCAATCCCGCGTAAGTAAACTGATCATCTCGACTATAATCTATGTAGTTATTGATCCGATCCCACTCAATATCATTGAACGTATCGATTAACGAACATTCATAAATGCCTTTCTTACAACCACCACGAAGGTGATCAAGAATATGGGGTGGTTGGCGGTTACGACCGAAGAGTTTCTTACGGATAGAAATGCTCAGCAGTCTGGCAGCAACAAACTGATAGTTTGTGTGTTCCAAATCAATCAGATCTGCTGCGGATCTAATCAAAATGTCTTGGATCTCTTGTGTTGTGATCCCATCATAAAATTGCAGGTTGGAATTCATCTCAACCTGAGAAGCAGACACACCAGAGAGACCCTGGCAGGCTTCTTCTACCATAATATGAATCTTGTTAAGGTCTAGACCTTCTTCTGATCCTCGTCGCTTAACAACTTTGATCTCTTCAGTTGCCATCATACTCGTTTCCATTCAGATAATTTTACTTGTGCTTCAAGACCACTAAATGTATTTGATTCTATCACCTGCTGCACATTATGTCCAGCTAGAACCATATCGTTTATGTCCTTTTCCGCAATTGATCGTGGCCAGATCACTACGGAGTTGCCTCTATCGATACTTGCGGAGATTCGATCGGTGATCTGTTTATTTCTCGGTTCATTATCATAAACATAGACAGGATTGTCAATGCTCCAACGGTCAAGATGAACGTCACTTCCACACATAGCAACCGCATTGCGAACGAACGTACTGTCGAAGGGTCCTTCCACAACGTAAACGGTTTTTGATTTGTCAATTTCATTTAATCCATATACTTTAGGTACATCATCAGACAGCATAACTGTCACATACCGAAGTTTATCCTTCGGGTTTAGAGTTCTCCCTTGATATCCAAATAGATCACCACTTTCATCTAGCAACGGGATAATAATTCTGCCCTCATCATTGTCTGTGTTTCCATATGTGGGTTTCAAAGAGTTAGTCCACTCTTTAAACCGTTCGGCGTAATAAAACCGAGACAACTGCGAGTCAGATATAGATCTCTCTGTTAGATATCTGCGGGCGGGGTGTCCTATATTTAGGTCAGAAATTTTTGGAAGAGAGACCTTTATTTTCTTTTTGAAGACAGGTTTGGTAAACGATGTAACATCGATCTCCCTCTTCCTAGTGCCTGTGGATTCCTTAAACTTCTCCATATTATATTTTTCCCACAACACCTTGTCCTGATCCTTAAGGAAGTTGTGAAACGCCTTGGATACACCACAGTTATGGCACTTATATACCAGTCCTGTCTTGGTATTAAAAAGGTACCCCCTTGACTTCGACTGACGCTTAGCGGAGTCGCCGCAATAGGGGCACCTAAAATTGTATAGACCAGATTTCTTAGTCGAGAAGTTCTGAAGTCTTGGGGACAGCAGCGAAACGTATTGGAGATCCAGGTAATGCATTCGCTGCGGTGCTAGGTGCTACCATTGTAGCATCTCCTGAGGTCGATATCAAGGGACGCACAAGTTTTAGCAATTCTGGTTTTGTCAACAGTAACATTGCCGCAATGACACCCAGAACCATATAGACACGTCTTTCTAAGACATCTATCTTGCCTTTAACCAATAGTATATCACGCTCACACCCCTTCTTAATCTCCTCCGTACGTTGGTGGAGATCACGATGTAGGTGATCGATCTTCGCAAAGAGAATATCATCTGCTTTCTCTTGCTGATCTAATTTTTCAGCGTGGACAGATAATAACTGTCCCATTTTGATACTATTATCCTGCAGAGACTGTACAACTTGTTCCAATCTCTGCAGGATTGCGGTGTTCGTATCCTGGTCCATTTATTTGCCTATAGAACTAGTTTCTAATGGCGAAATCAATAGCAGCGAGATAGGTTTCAGGAGAATGATTTAGCATCTGTTGGAACTTGATCTGATTGGCAGGATCAAGTGCCTGGTGGGTAGCTGCGACTCTCTTAGCAGAGAAATCATCCATCTTCATAGTCTTATCGCCCACTTGGATAGCGGCGAATCCTTGCTCATCGGCAACTCCAGATTCACCTGCTGCTAATGCCATAGCAACAGTTAAGGTGTCGGAGTTTTCATTAACAAAATTCATATCTTCTTTCTTAAGTTTCTTCTGTTGATCAGAAGCTTTCTTTTTGAAGTCACTGAGACGTGCCTTCATCAGGGTGTCCATTTCTTTCGTCTTGGACTGCATCTTGCCTTTCGCTTCATCACGTTTCTTTTGAAGCTCCTTGGCACGCCCCATCTTCTTCTGCTGAGCGATTTGCTTTTGGGCACGCTCAGTTTCAGTAGCGGCTTCTTTGATGGATTGGAGTTCTTCAGACATTTTCTTTTTAGTTCTATTTAATAGTACGCGAGAGACTAATTTACGACCTTGTTTTGTACGACCGTCATACTTACGGTCATTACTCTTTTTGTATTTAGTACGTGAACGCTTTCCAACGATCACGTGAGCAGGAGGCAGTGCAACTCTACTGCCATCGCCAGCGGAATTTACAGGTGCATCCTCATTCATAATAGGTCTAGTTCTTCTAAAGTATATGTATCATAATAAGGATCGTCTAATTCATCAGGAAGATGATTGAGATACTTAAGGAATGACTTAATTATACTCCAATATGCTGCATCAATCTTATGAAAAAGCATTGGAGTTGCAGCGTCTCCAAAGACGTTGCGTAAAATAATAATGTGATTAAGAATCAGATGAGTTTTCAATTCGCCTGTCTTATCAAATCGTTTCAGTAAACGTTTGATATATTTAAAACGTTTCAAATCCTCAAGGAAATCTTCGTATGTGATTCCTTGAGGATTGTCGTAATGTTTTGCTGCGAATACGAGGAAATTTTCATCATTTAGATAGTCAAATTCAATCCTCATATCTATTAGGCAGTGGTGATAGCAGCGGTATCAGAGATGACTTCTGCTGCACCGTTGGTGGAGTTAATCTTCACACGGTAGGTACCAGCATTAGATGCTGCATAGGTTCCGACGGTATAAGTCGCGGAAGTTGCACCAGAGATATTGGTGTAACGGGTACCAGACTTCTTCTGCCACTGATAGGTAAGAACAGAAGCGTTGCCAGGAGGTGTACAAGCAGCAGTGACTGCCAGGTTCATCGCAGCACCCACAGCAACAGCAGCATCAGCAGGTTGCGAGCTGATAGCAATGGTTGCGGTAACGTCTGCTGCAATAGCATCGTCTGCCTGGGTCTCAGATGCGTTAGCCTCGGGACCTTGGATGTTCACCAGGCACTCTGCCTTATGGCGAGTGTTGCCTGCTGAGTCTGTATATGTTTGGTAAGACCACCAACCAGGGGAAACCAAACCGCGTGCACGGTTAGCTGCCAAACCTGCTTCAGTGGCGTCGATGAACACAACGGTAGCGCCGCTGGCATCAGCAGCGATTGTTTTTTCTACCGCTGCCTTCGCCGCGTTGCTATCTTCGTTTGCGTAAAGTGCCATCGTACTAAGCTTTGTTTAAAAGTATTTATTAAAATCAGAGACCAGGCTGACCTTTCAGACTATCGCGGGTGATTGTGGTGTTAGGAAGACCACGCTCATCAGCGACACCAGGAACAACGTTCTGCATCTTAATTTTGGTTTGACGCAGGTGCATACCAAATTTAGCGCGAGCGTTTTCATTATGTCTGTCAACTTCGGAAGCAGTAATGCCTTCCAACCACTGACCAGACTTGATCACAACTTCAATAGCGCCAGCTCTTAATTGATCCTGAGCATTTTCAACGACAAGTTTTGCTGCGATCGTTGCATCAGAAGCAAAACCAGAACCATCGTGTCCAATAGGACAAGTGATCTGATACACTTCACCGTTCTTCATCGTGACGTGGAAAAGTGCACCTCTATGATCAAGGTCAGCACCGTTCTCGTCAACCAGTTGAACGCGAGGAACAACATTTCTTGCATACTTGCCAGGATCGAGGATACGAACACGGTCCACACCACCTGCTTCCTCATAGTTACCTAAGAAATAGCGGATGCTACCGTCAGGTTGGGTGACAGGGGTGATGGTATCCTGTTCTTGCCTTTCATCAAACTGGGGTACCCAGTTATTAGGATCAACAGCCATCGCTAGTGTCTCTGTAATACTACAATCTTCTGTTATTTATAAAAAAGAAAAGGGCGGATGTACCGCCCCTTATGTCACTCGCCTTCGCGAGTCTTAATTGCTTTCTCAACTACCGCAAGGAGTTGATCATCCATATCAGTTTTGGTGAGGGTCACTGCCTTACGAAGAATCACAAGACAAAGATCGACAAGTTTCTCACCAAGTTCTTCGTTATCTGGAATGGCAGCCACGGCATCTCTAACAATTTTGGATGCCAGTGGAAGTAAAAATGCTAACATAGTAATAAAGCTGCAACAGCTCTACTATTTAGATTTTTTGCCCATTGATTTGGCGATTGCACGTCTGCGCTTCATCAAATAAGAATCAGACGAGTCCTTATCACCATCATTGTCAACGTCACCATCTTCTTTACCGACTGGATCGAGTTTCTTTTCAGCAATCTCTTCACCGTCGGGTTCAAAACCTGCCTTGACACAGTTGTCAACGGTCTTACCACCCTTCTTTTTGGTACCTGCTAACTTGTAACCCTTCCAGCAAGCTTTACCATCAAGACCTTTTGCCTTCTCAATGATCATCATCTCGCCATCGACTTCTACTTCGATAGACTCACCGATCTCGAATTCTTCTTTACGGGTTTTCTTTTTAGACTTCTTAAGTTCTTTAGCGTCGTCAGTATCAGCAGAGATTTCAGGCATAATCTCCACTTCGGAGGTACCTTCCGCCTGCCAATTCTCAAGCGCTTCGTCTAGGAATCTCTTGAATGGTTTCATCTTACTAAATTGGTTACTTAATATTTATAAAATGGAATGTTCTTCTAGGTCTTTGACCCAGGATCTGAAGATTTTTTGGTTCTCATCGAGAGCAATAACGTAATTGGGACCTCGGCGTATAACTTTACCCGTTTTACCATTAGACATATGTCGCACCCAATCTCCCTCAGAGAATATAATATCTTTTCGGTAGTCTTCGTGGACATCTTGATCAAATTTTTCGCGAATGTTTTGGCGAAATTGTTTGAAAGATTTCATCAGCAGTTCCAAGCACGTAAAGACTTATTGATTCTGCTATCTGGATCGCTAGCAGTTTTCTTTGAAGTCTGTTTCTTTTTCATCCCCTTCATTCTAGCGCAGAACGACGCTCTACGGGGATTTCCAACCTTTTTGCTTGGTGCTTTAAGGTCGCTTCCAGGATTTTCTCTTTCGTAACTTTTTCTTCCTTTTTCATTTAAGCCTCCGCTTTTGTTTTTACCAGACTTTTTTGTCCAAGCGGCTCCCTCATCGACCAATCCTAATTCTTTTCTTTTCTCATACAAATCAGGATGTGGTGCGTAGAGTGGACCCTGATAATCTTTTTTAGTAATTGTTTCTTCTTCAATAATATCTGCATCTTCTGCTGCTTTCCTCTTCTCAGCATCAGTTGCATCCATCACCGAGTACTTGTCCCATCCAGCAGGACCATAACCACATACAGAACGCTTCTCTTTCTTACCGCACAAACGACAATACCGTTCTTCATTCTTGTTCTTTCCAGAACAATCTTCTGCCTGAATTGCAGCAGTGAATTCTCGGATGTCGTTAAGATATTTCATTTGAAATTTTTCGGAAGCGCTGATTTAATCTCATTCATCAGTTTCTTGCACTCCCCGTCACTGAGTGCACGAGGTATACCTTGGCGGAATGTATCAAAGTCGTCTGCAAATGCAGCACGCCTCATCTTAGTTCCAGAGATAGCAAATGTATCACCATCTGCATCACGATTGCCAGAAGAAACTATATCGAGAGATCGAAAATAATATTCAGTACCATTATATTTATGCAACCACTGAAATGCAGCTACTCTATCTGATCCGACAACCAACACAGCATCATCATATCCTGCTGCTTGAATGTCTTTGAGGCATTCGATCACATCTTTCCTAGCACCAATGATGTTCTTAGCATACTGCCTGAACATCTTCTTCATATACGAAACTTTATTTTCTGGCTTGAGAGGGTTTTTACCCTTGCTATCGTGAGAACGAGAGGTATAGATGCGCCAATCACAATTACGAGCAGCATTTTTAACTCCTTCTATGTTTTCTTGGTGTCCAATGGTTGGTGGTTGGAATCGTCCGAATGTAAAATAACAACATTTGTAGATATGTTCTATCGCCATTGCTTCTGAATCGTGAAGTTGTTGTAAGCAAACTCAATACGATTAACCAACTTAATCATATCACCATCCTGGTGCAGAACGTATCCCTCTGGAGTTGTGACCTTATAACCCTTGTCGGTTTGAACAAACGTCCTGAACTGTTCAAGGTGATCTAGTTTATCTATAATAAACTTCTTCGCAATTTGCATCTCTTTATAAAGAGCGAGCATCGCTTTGAACATACGCTCATTCTCGTTTAGATATGCTTCACTCTCATACACCAGTTTACGCTTAGCAGTCAGGTTCTTCTCTGTCTTAATCTTACCAAGTTCCTTCTTCATCTTCTCGTGGTAGAAAATGATTAGGTTGTCAAGAGATCGACGAACATTTGTGATCGTTCTACCTTCACGAATCTCGTTATTAAAATACTGTTTCAAATATGAAGCAACGTGAAACTTTTTATCTCCAGTTGTTCCTGTGTTTTCCACAAGATTGTCCAAGAATTCCCCACAAATTCCACACATTCTCTCAATTTTTTGAATTGAGTCGTTGAATTTACGTACATCTTGGTCACTCAGAGTAACTTCATTGACAGGTGTGTCGTTAGAAATAACCGCACACTCAGCAACATTGTTGAACTGATTGATAGGAGCACCTGCCAGTGCTTGCATAGACTGGAAGTCATCACCTCTATAGTGAGTATGAAATACTACACCAATCTTTGCTTGTCCTACCTTCTTACCGATAGGATGGTCAACAGGAATACCATATGTGATTGTGTTAGGACGGAAGGTATATAATTTTTCGCCTTGAATATTTTCTACAGATCGTGAACTATCGGTGAACAAGAGATCGCCTTGCACGATGCCACGGATATTCAGTTTCTTAAAATACTTAAGAGAGAATTTAAGTTTCTCTGCCAAGTCACCTTCATACCACTGGTCAACATCTTCATCAGTGATGCAGAGTTTGGGTGACTTGGCAAAGACTGACTTGGTACCCACAAAGAACTGACCACTGTTAGGATCAGTCCCACAAATAACTGAGGGTGCACCATCCCACTTGGTCTGCATAAAACCTTTGGAGTCTGCCTGGTGCCCTAGCATACGTGCCAGTTCCTCCAGGAAGGACACAGCAGCGTGGCATCCCACGACTCCATAGTTCAGCATCTCATCTTCCAAGTGCTCAAGGTGTTTGAGCTGAGTTACATTAGCCATCTTGGTAGTCCTTGCGTCCTGAATCGTCAGTTGCAAACGAGAAATCAAGTTCATCAGCGAACTTATAGCCCGATTGTAGTTTGTCAGGATAGACTTTGCCGCCTGAGGTGTCACGGATGTTAAAACGGAACTCGATCATTGGTGTCTTGACTATCATATTAACACGCTTACCCTCGCCCGTCTGCCCACCGTAGTACACATCCACACCTGTCACACCGTTCGCCACAGCGTCCACAAATGCTTTGGTCATCTTGAAATTTTTAATATATCCACCCTTCTGCTTGTGGCAGTAATGATATCCATAACCAATAGATCCTTTGATCATTGATTTGAGTAGCACCTGATCATAGGAAGCATTCTTTTCTACGGTACCACTAGTTACTTCTCCACGTTTTGCTTCCTGAAATATCTTACAGAACAACTCATTATTAATTCCGAAAGTTTTTAAGATAGCAACACCAGTAGGATCAGTAATCAAACCATCCTCAATTTGTCGTGCTGACAATGATCTAGCAACACCTAGGTTTGACATAGTGGTAGTACCACTAGTTTTCAAAGACAAATATATGGTCTCATCTGTGCCATTCTTTGCACGTATAGTAATATCAGTAACTGTCTTCCCAATATCATAATTGGCAGATGTTGCTTCACCAATCATCCAACTATTGCCTACGATTGACATAGGTCTTTTCTTGTTCAGTTCACCCTCAGGTGTTACCTCCACAAGATGACAAGATTCTAAATCATAGATCTTGATAATATCTTTAGCAAAACTCTGGAATGGTCCAGGTGGTATTACTCCCTCTTCTTTCCACGTATACAAATACTCAGAGAGCTCTTGTTCAAACAAGTTACCCCTGTTGCCAGCACCTCTCTGTCCTCTAGATCCATCTCCAAATGAAAGAGTGAGTCCAGAATCAGAAAGGTTAAATTCTTTTTTAATATCCGCGAGACTGTAATCTTCTTTCAGTGCACGGGCAATTTTAACTTGGTTTGGTTTTGTCTCATCGAACGCTAGTGGACCTGGCAATTTAGTTTCATACTTCTCGTGCAACCCTGTCCACAATCGTAAGATAGCAGATGCTTTCTTAGTATTACTCGGTTGCAACTTTCGTACTAACTTTCCAGCATCCTTGGCGTTCTCTGGAATCTTATTATACGCCATAAAAAAGACCTCCCAGTCTTATTTAGAGGGAGGTCAGAACATAAATTTTTGTTCCTTTAACCACTTAGCGGTAAGTGGTGTGGGTTTGTATACTTCCCACATAGGAGTGTCACTTGCACACGCTTGCAATCCTTCACGAGTATAGGTGTCAGAGAATGCTGCATACATTGCTTCTGCCTCATAAGGAACTGCGCTTGGTGGATAAGTCTTCTCAGCACCACGTTGAATCCAATCAGGAACAAACCCATCTTGCCACACAACAGCAGTAAATGTATTGTCCAGAGTGCCTGCCATACAATCTTGTACTGCGTGCCAACCCTCGTGACGGACAACTTTGACCATCATCGTAGGATTATCAAGGTACCTTTCGTTCAGAAAAAAGTTATTCCCTTGGACTGAATACAGACCACGGGTCATCATATAAAAATACTTGTCTGGAGCAAGAAATACTCGGATACCTGATGCGTTTGCATACTGAAGAATATCATTCAGTTCGTCTTTAAACTGAAGATACCCAGGACCAAAATCTCCCCAGTCCTTTACCTCACGTACACCATCAACGCATTCACGAAGCATCATACATCCCATTGCAGCGTGACTGCGAGGTCTGAGTGGTCCTTCTGAAGATTGGATGGGATCAGCTGCAACAGGAACAGTTGCTCCGTGCAGCATACCCAGGAGAAAACCAGACGCGATTGCTAATTTCATTCTTCATCTTCCTTTTCTTCTTTTTTCTTATTGAAACCAAATGGTCCTGAAAGTTTATCTTCGAGTTTTTGCTTGAGAGCGATGCCACCAACAGTCTCCATAATTTTGAGAATGTCTTCTGGTTTGGCATCTTCCCCAAGTTCTTTAGCAATGTACCAATACTTTGGCCAGAACTCTTCGCCTGCTTTTTGGTAATCTTCTACGGTAAGTGTTTTCATCAAATGTCTCCTTCCTTACGATTTTCAGAGAAGTACACGTCAAACGTTCCATCAGGATAACGTGCTGCCAGTTTAATCATATTCTGCTTAAGAATATGTTCAATATCAACATCGAGAGCAAGACAAGCTTGAGTGATATACCACATCACATCACCAAGTTCTTTAACCATATGAATACGAGACTCAGGATTAAGTTGCTTACCTTGGAATGCAATCTTCTTAACGATCTCAGTAAACTCACCACCTTCAGCAGAGATACCTACAGCAGCAGTAAGAAGACGAGAAATGGGAACGTTAGATTCGTCAAGTTGCTCAATAGTCCGAATGAATTCAGCATTGGACTTACTAGGCATACTGGTTACTTGATCTACGAACTCAGTATACTTGTTCAAATCAATGGTCATACTACAAAGTCAGAAAATTTTGATTGGGATCCCTTAGAAAAATCGGGACTAAAGTTTTGGTCTACCATTTGAGCAGCAGACTCGGCGTCCGTAGACTGCTCTACATCATACAGCTTCATCTTCGCTCTGTCAATACCCACCAGGAATCTTCGGTGCATTGTAAGATCGTTATACCTGTTCTTGAGTTGCTTAACCATAATCTGATTCTGTGCCTCAAGTTCTTCAGTGCTAATAAGAGCAAACATAAGATCTGCAGTAGCGGGTAGACCAAAAGACTCAGAAGTGTCGGTAAGATCAACGTCGCTATTGCCAAAACCAGACCTAGTAGTCTGAGTAGCAGAAACAATTGGGACATCGCATTCAACAGCGAGACCGCGAAGTTCTTCAGCAATCGCTTTAACGTACGTGTAACTATTGACAATCGCACCTTTATACCTCGCTGATGCACAGATGTTTAGATAATCTACGAAGATAATGTCTGGTTTGAACGACTTCTTAAGTGCCAGTTCAGACAGTAATGAACGGAGATGTCCTACGTGTGCAGAAGCAGTAGGATATTCTTTAATGATCAATGTACCTTGAGTCTTTCTAGCAATATCTGCCACCTTAGACTCAAAGATCATCCTAGGTAGTTCAGGGATGTCTTTAATATTTACACCAATAAGGTTAGCATCGATGCGCTCAGCAATCTTTTCTTCTGACATTTCCATCGTAATGTACAGAACGTTCTTGCCTTGCGAGAGATTAGCAGCAGCACAGTGACACATAAACAAAGACTTACCAACACCAGTGCCAGCAAGGGCAATGTTGAGAGTCTTGTTAGGAATACCACCCTTAGTGATCTTGTTAAAATACTCTAGATCGAAGGGAGTTCTTTCCTCATCTGTGGTGTAGAAATCAAATCTTTCTTGATAGTCATTCAGGTAATCGTGACCAATGTGATCATCAAAGGACACAGACAACGCTTCCTTAAGGATATCAGGAATCGCTTCTCTAGACTTCTGCTGGTCCTTACCATCCGCCAACCTGACAGACTCCATCAGTGCCAAGTAAATAGCACGATCTTTACACCACTTCTCTGTGGCATCAACCAACCATTCCTTCGTCGGATCTTCTTCTACATCCGAGAAAGACTTAATGATACGTCTGACTTCACTATACGTCTGATCAGAAACATCGTCCCGTTTCTCGACTTCAATAAGAACAACCTCTGTGGTCGGGAGACGGTCATACTTATCAGCGAATTGTCGAATCTCTTCGTATACGACCTTTTCCTCAGGTTCGGCATAATAATCTCCTTTTATAAATGGCAAAACCTTGCGGAAGTACTCTTCATTTCTGAAAAGGTTCCGCAAGATTGTGCGTTCAATACGTTCATTCATTACCGTACTTGTATTCTTTTTGTGCTGCTTCGTCTAGTGCTTGCATCACTTCGGGGGTGAAGTACTTGTCTGGATTCGCGAGAATCTGTTTAGGATAAACGCTAGAGCCGCCAACCTTATAACGATTACCGACCCGCTCGAAGACTCCGTACTGTTCACCCAGTTCCAGTAGTCCATAATACTTGTCAAGTCCACGTTCGTCATAGAACAAACGAATTTTTACTTTACTGTTTTCTTTGGTAAACCGACTTTTACGATTCGTGGCAGTAATGATATTGCCAACAACTTCGGTACCGTCTTTCTCCTTCGCCTTCGATAGGAAAATAATGTTAGAAGCAGCGTACTTGAGACCTGTTCCACCGCTCATCTCCTTCATTGGGACATAGGCACCCACAACCTCATAGGTGTGGTTAGTAACCAGCAGTGGTATATTCGCTCGACCGAGATTAAGTGTCAGCACCCTGAAAATAGATTTAATGACCTGCGCACGGGTCATATCACGGGTGTCTTTTCCTGCTGCGGAGTCTTCCATCTCCTTAGAGGTGGATAGGTTACCAAGACTATCTAGGACCATTAGCAGAGGGGGACGTTCATCCTCCTTAAGTTTTTCGTATTCGCTAACAATCTTCATTGCTTGAGTACGAAACTCTTGTACAGTGACGACTGGCACCATACCAACACGTGAGACATCAATCCCACGCTCAGACATCATATCCTTAGATAGGGCGGATTCAGACTCAAAATAGATGACGTTCCCAGTAGGATTAGAATCAAGGAAATGACGAACGACACTGAGAGCAAAAAAAGTCTTTCCAGTGCTTGATTCTCCTGCAAGGGCAGTAACCTTATTGGAAGGAATACCTCCATAAATCGAACCACTAACAAGGGCATTAAAAATATAAGACCCAGTATCAACGAAGCTAACAGTGTCACCTGCAGCAACGCCATCATCAACAATTGAGGCGTACTCATTGCCGATCTCTTTAATTACAGTATTTAAAAATGACATCAGAAGAATTCTAAAAGGTTACCAGAGCGTTCCGCCTTCCAACCAATACATTCTAGCACAGAACGCAACGGTTCGTAGAATGCTTTTTCAAATTGCTTATCGTGATCGATGTACTTCTCAAGATTGAACTCGTGTGGAAGGTCTTGGAAGAATGAGATGACGTTCTCCTGAATTGGATTTGGTGTCTTCAGGTAACAGAACTTGATCTTCTCACCCTCTTGAATGCGAGCGTGCTTGTTCTCGATCTGATGTTTCTTGAGGTAGTGGTTGTATAGTAGGGCACCACGTACGTGAATAGGGCACCCTTTATGATAGATCTCACCGTAAGGGTGAGCATATTTGATTACTCCATTACATCCACGAGGGAATGCAATGTCTTGGATGTGTGCTTTTCTAGTTTCTGTCTTACATCCGTCAATGAACTCGATCACTGTATCATTGTCGGAAGACATAATCAGTCTGAATGCTTTCTTCAGACGATCTCGGAAGAATTGTGGGACCGAGGAGCGAGCGGTTTCTAGTCCCATAATTTTCATCTTAGGTTCCTTGTATGCAACCCCTTCACTGTTCCAAACGTTGAGAATGTATCGCTTCTTCGCAGTCCAGATACCACGGTCTGCGATGTTCTCACGTTTCATTTGCATTTTCTGCTCATATGCCGAAACATAATCCGCAAGTTTCTGGTAACTAGTATCGATGAATGGTTCCAGTTTCTCTTTGCAGATCTTGTCAAGTATCCGAACAATTGCTGTTTTATCGCTAGACTTATTAGCAAAAAATTTATCAACAAGAGGTCCAAGGTTAAGATAGATGCTGTCAGTGTCTGATGCGATGACATAATCTTTGCCCTTAGTAGACAACAGTGTATTTAGATACACATTTATTTCGTTTTCAATCCATCTAATCGAGACTTGACCGCTAAGAGTAATCGCCTCAGCATTTGCCAGTTTGTAATATCTGAAGTACTCGTTTCCGATGGCACCATAGGCACTGTTGAGTTGGATCTTTCGGGCCATTTGGAAGTTGTTGAATCTGCTAATATCTTTTTGTACATCCAAGGTCGGGGACTCTTCATACGTTTGCTTAGCAGCAAGCATCTTTCTCTTATACTCTTTACGCTCGTCATAGATTTTCTCCATTAGTTCGGGTAGGAATCCGCGCACGTCTTTCCTATACTGTGCTCCATTAGCACAGACAGCATACTCACCATCGACTTCTAGCGTCTCCTTAAGTATTCGATCAACTGAAGCCGTCGGGTGTCGTTCCTCCAGGAGTGTTTCTGGGGAAATATTGTACTGCATAATAAGGTGAGGGTAGAGACTGTTAAGATCAAAATTAACCACCCAGTCATAGATTCCAGGAATCGGTTCTTTGACATATGCACCAGCGTACTTGTCGGACTTTTGGTTTTTATGCTTAGGAGGGATGACGACATCCTTCTTCCTAAGATAGTTATAAATGATGGAATCCCACATACGAACTTGTGAGAAAACATCTTCTAGATTAACCTTGGCATCATAGGCAAGAGTGAATGCCAAGTCCATAAGCTTCATCTTATCTTCAAGTTTGTCAACCAATCGCACGTCGTGGATGTTGTAATCAACAAACTTCTGCCAGTCTTGAGTATAAAATTCTTTGAAGGTATCGAATTCGGAGTGATCTAGTTTCTTCTCGTTTAACTCAACGAATGCGATATGATCTAGGCGATAGGACTCCTGGTTTGTATAAGTGAATTTCTTATACAAATCCAGGTAGTCCAGCACCGTGATTCCCGAAACATCATAAGAGATGTTCTTCCGACCTTTGATATAAATTTCACGGGAACTGAGAAGTTTCCAAGGCGAAAAGAGTTTCGTAGTCTTGTCACCAAGAATACGAGCAAGACGATTACAGATGTATGGAACGTCGAACAGTTGGACATTCCATCCAGTGATCACATCAGGATAATTCTCGATCCACCAAGCGAGGTACTTCTTGAGTAGTTCCTGCTCATTAGCACAGAGTGTGTACGATACATCGGCAGTGGGATTGTGATAGGGGCGAGACCCCCACACGTGATATATCCCAGTAAAACTGTCCTTTACCGAGATAAGTAAGATCTCCTGGTCAGCAGATTCAATGTCGGGAAAACCATTCTCTGCTGCGGTTTCAATATCGATCGTAAACACACGGATCTTACTAGGATCATAACGAACTTCGCCAGGGAAGTTGTCACTAATCCATTGGTAGAGATACGCCTGATTGCCAGAGATCTCAAAACCCTCAACGTCATCATACTGTTGGCAGAATTGCTTACAGTCTTTGATGCCGCCAGGGCGAATGGGACGAACACTCTCACCGTACAAGGTCTTGTACTTGGACTGTCCAGTATTGTCTTTCACATAAAGGGTAGGGTAGAACTCCTCGCGAACGCGGACTTCTTTGGTACCATCATACCCTCTTACAAGAATCCGATCACCAACTTGGTCAACGTTCTTGTAAAACTTCATTGTAACGGGTTACTAGTGCAGGGTGAGGTTCGACGATAGTGAGAATCTGATCGCTGTGGATCATCATCTCATCTTGTATTGTAACGTCTTTCAACCAGCGTGTCAAGTTCCCTTCTTCATCCAAAAGATAGGGTTTGACTAGGCGAACGTCAGGTTCGCCAGGGAGATCTGCCTCAGTCGCTTCCAGCTGCGTCAGGATCACTAGGTCCTTCTTCAGGATTAGAATTTGCAAGTTCGTCATCTGATTCTCCGAATCGTTCAATGTAGTGGTCAATTAGTGGTTTCAGGGGAGTGGTGATGGTGAGGAATGCATCATCCTTAATCAAGAAACGTGACTCAGAAGACAAGGGTACCCAGTTCTCAAAGGTCACATTGGGATTATCTTTGTCTTCGGGATTAGGCATAATCCGCACAATTTGTGGAGAGCGAAGGATGTACCCAATGGGTTTCTGATCATCATCACGCATCTCATACACGTCAGCGACAACATCTTCGCCGCTTTTCATTAAGACCAGTTGGATCGACATAGTAAATTCTTTTACGCTATAGATTATAAATGGACCCCCCGACATTTGTCAAGGGGTCCAGTAATGGCACGCAGGAGGTGTATTATTTAGAGGAAGTCCTTACGCTCAAAGTGTTCGGGAACAATCTTTTGTAGCGCAATTGTCAGCAGACCATCTTCAAACGAAACAGAATCAACTCTCCAGTCTTCAGTCAGAGTCCAAGACCTAGTAAACGATCTCTGAGCAATTCCTTTATGAGAGTAGTTCTTATCCGTTTCACCATCTTCACGTTGCCCTTCCAGGAATAGTTTACCGTGTTCAGTGTAAACAAAGACCTGTTCTTTTTTAAATCCAGCGAGTGCAACTTCAATTACAGTTCTCACGTTGCTCTCGTGGACCACATTATAGGGGGGATAATTCTTTGTGGTTTCGTGCAATGCTCCCAGTCTATCGAACCAGTCTTCAGCACCGATTGAATGGCGAACAATCTTGTCCATCAGATCTGGTAGATCGGCAGCAGTATACCTGACGAGTCTGTCCATATTCGTAGCTCCTTTGTTAAGCGAGTTTGTGTTGTGTGGATCCCGAAGGCATCCATTACTAATTATACAGGAAAGCATAAAGGAGGGGGGTACGGTGACCCCCCTTTTCGGTAGCGTTTTCCGAATGTAGCGTATCGCGCACGAATCGCGTTACACAGTTATTTAGGAGGTTGCCACAATTTTGGACTGATTTTGCCATCAGATTGATCAAATCTAACAAAATCTTTACCATACTTGTCCCAGTAATAGTCAAATAGATCGACAGTTTTAGTACACATTGCAATGTCGTACTTACGAAACCCACCCGACTTATACTCTACAAGATATGCTGTGTAAGGAAGAGTAGGATCTTTTGCTTTATCAGGATCACAATCTTCGTGGAGGAGTCTTACTCTATTTTTTGCCATCTATTTTTTAGTAATGAATGCGCTTTGTCCTGCAGGTGGTAAGGTCAGTGCCAACATAGACACCAGAGAATAACGAACGTGATCGTCAGGATATTTAGAATGATCGTATACTGCAGTATGGAAAATAGATCCCTTGTAACCAGAGACACTATTAAATGATGCAGGCACAACACCTTCTAAGTTATACACATCATCGCCTTGGAATGATACCCAATCATCAGGGACACCAGCACCGATACGATTGATGTCCATTGTACTAGAAATGGTTGACGGTGTGAGACCAGACTTCTTCTCCATATCTCTCACGTCCATCCACTTCTGCCCCCTCACATTGATGGAGAACATAGCAGTTCCCTCACCCTCTACAAGGTCATCAGAAAGGAACAGGTTGAACGCAAAGTCACCTGGGTCAACGTGGGGTCTATAGTTACTGTCCATCGCCTTCATACCCTTCCAGAAGACGTTGCAGTAGCAACAGAAGTCTTGCCAGGCGATGTCCTTGGTATAAATTCTGTGGTGGAACAGCAGACTCCTGAGGTACAGAGCATAAGGTTGAACCCATTCATTAGCAATGGGTTGCTGCATACCAGGAGCACCTGTCTTATCAGGAATCAGATTGTTGGTACCCGCAATGCAAGCAGACTCAATCAAAAAATTCCTAACATCGTAGGGATTCATTAGCACATCTTCCACAATAATGTATTTGTATTGTGGAAAGTTAGGACTAATAGTTTCAATATACTCCTTACGGTTTGGATTTAACTCAAAGAGTTTTTCCAGTTTGTTTGGAGTGATGATCTTATGATCAAAATCACTAAGACTAAGCATAATTAAGTTTCAGTAGTTTTCCTCTTCCCGATGTTGTACTTAGATTCGAGAATCCACTCGTTCTTTTCTTTGAAAGCAAGAACTTTAATCTGATTCAAAGGAGCAATGTTTTCAATTTGCTCAGGACTAACAATAGAAAGCAATCCCCAGTCGGATAACAACTGAGCAATTCTATTTCTACGTTGAACATCATTGATACTCAAATTTGTTTGCTTCCCATCGAGAGCAAACAACTCTTTGAAGTGCACGATGTAATACTTACCACGCTTATGCAGAATGTGGCAAGATTGATAGATCTTTTTCTCTTTGCGTGAGGCGACGCCAATACGTGTCAAAGTTTCACGAACCTTCAGAAAATCATCAGGTTCTTTAAGAGCAACTTCGACCATCTGTTGCTCATCCCATTGTACAAATTCTTCGCTCATTTACTACCACCAGTATCGGTTAACGATCGTATCTCAGCAATCTGAGAAGTGGTCAAAACCGCTAGTGCTTGCCTTGCTTTCTCATTACTATAACCGTAGTAACGTTTAACAATTTCAAGATCATCAAGTTTTGACTGTTTCAACCAAGGAGAAAATCTTTTCCTAGGTCGTAAAGTATTTATGTAGTAGTCATACTGCATCTTTTTATCGAGATGATGATTGGCATTCATCTCATTCGCGTGCAGCACTGCATCAATGTGACTAGACAGACACTTATTGATTACAAATGGCGGATAGTTTTTATGGTCGTCTGGATCCCAGATGTCTTTTTTAGACTGGTTAATGGAATACAGGTAGTCTTTGAGTTCCAATGTCGAATCACTCCACTAATAATAAAAAGGTTAGTAACCAAGTAAGACACAAAAATAAGGGTGCGTATGCCAGCGATAGTATCAGCCTCTCGGTCTGTGCGTCCATACTTCTCACCTAATGCCTTAGCCCAGATTCGCCACATTCACAGTTTTCCACCCACAACACCATCGAACACTGCTTGTTCACCATCATAACCATCTTCTGCCCACTTCAGATGCCAGTAGGTCATCTCAATGACAGCATCTTTATCCAGACCAGTGAGGACAGTCTTACCCGTAGGGGTAATCTCACTGACACTGCTAGTCAATCCGAATCGTGTTTTGAAAAAGCGAACCTGTCCAAGACGTTCTTCACCTTCGTAGTATGCCCAGTTAGTAATCCACGTGGCACCAAAAGGAAGTTTAAAACTAGAAGGTTCTGACTGGACCGAAGACTGTTCGACCTGAGGAATTGAATCGATAGATTTGAGTTTTTCCATTAGTTAAAGTAACAACAACTTCATTTCCCTGCAGCATAGCTGTTGCTACATCTACACCGAATGTTTGGATAACACCAGCAGCAGTGTCCACGATTTGAGCACGACCGCCTTGAGCGCGAGCAATAATGTTACCCATTATTTGTACCACTGTTTACTACTATTATCTATACTGTAATTACAGAGCAATAATTCCTTACGCTTATCCTGATCAGCACCATAGGATCCAGTGGAACGCATCGTGTACGTCAGATCCCATTTAAGTTTGCCAAAGTTAGGATACAGTTGCTCAACTTCAGGACAACTGTTGTAAGTAATCATTGTCTTACCTTCAAAAGGATTGATGATGTCTGCCATCCGTTGATGGTCAAAAGACTTATGGATATCTCCTTTCTTACCGTAGAGATTATCTTTGATGAGATACGGAGGATCTAGAAAGTTGAATGCTTTCTCATCGATCGTATTCTCATAATCCTTATTCTTGATAATCCACTTGCGAATCAACTGGTGATAGTAAGTCAGCGAGTTGATTCCGTTGAGCGAGAAATTCTGTCGCGATGCTTGCTTAGAAAAAGACGAAGCTTCCGAGAGACCAGAGAAGGAGCATTTGTTGCAAATGTAAAAATTGACTGCAGTGTTGTAAATGCTGGTGGTATCATTTAGTGCTTCCTTTGCTCTAAGAAATGCTTCCTTGTGCTGCTTATCCTTGTCGTCCTGCTCTTCGTGCCTATCGCAGAAGACCTTGATCTGATGCAGGTGATCCTGCAGGGTAGGTCCAAGGTCCCTCAGGACGATCCAGAAGGCATACAGAGGGTAGTAGAGGTCGCTCACGACCACATTCATATCAGGGTTTGCCTTGGTGACAGCAATCGCCATAGAACCACCACCGAGAAAGGGTTCCACATAGGAATCATACTTCTCAGGAATATAGTCCCACAGGAACTTAGTAGCACGTGACTTGCCACCAGGATACCTGAGAGGAGTTTTGTACTTTTTCATAACAAAGGGATAGGTACCAATTTGGTATTGAAGATGTCAACGTTACGTTCAAACACAGGGTACGCTTGGCATACTCCCATCTCTGACGTGCAGTCTTCCATCGCCAACCAGTTCAGATCATCTATAATATCATATCCAATGCTAACCCGCCACCCTTTATAAGGATGCGGAATGACCCGATGCAGCAGTGGACCAGGACCGATGTAGTGCAACCCTTGAGAATTAGGAATCCTCAAAGTAATATCAGTATCGTTTAATGGGTGTTGAGTTCTATCCTCATTCTTAAGATACCAAGTTGTGATATCATCTCTCTCCTCATTTGAGGTTGGAATTCTATCAGCAAAGATAGTATCTGTGGGACGATCACTGAGGTGAACAAATCCGTGGTAACGACAGTAACTATGGTTGTGCCAACCAAGAGAAAGTTTACCAAGATCTTCGTATCTGTGTACGTTCAACCAAGCGTGAATCCACAGAGGTTGCTTCTTCAGTTCTGGATGACTTCTAATCTGCTTAAACAATTGCATCCACAGATTATAGAAGTGAGGCATAGTAGATGACAGAGTAATAATGTTATAAGCATTCTTACTCAAAGTCATATCCCAGTCTTCCTCCTTCACATTCTTTCCAGACATTGCCTGCAAAGACATTGGTAGGATTCCTGCTTTCCAGAGACCATAACACGTACGTGCTTCAGTCAATAGACCTTCCCAATCGCAGCGAACGTAATCCTGCTGTGTAAGATCTAAAAGATTCTTGCAACTATAGTGTCTTTCTCTCGCGATTCCTTCTGGTTTCATTGATGTACTTGTATTGTCGTTCGGGTTCGTCTTTAAGACGTTCTAGCATTTCCTCCATCATAATAGATTTAGGATCTTTTTCTAAGAAATCTAAGAGACTCATTCTTTGAACTGACACTCAACCATAATCTGTGTGAGACAAGCAAGGATATTAATTTCCTGGTCCGCAACAAACGCAGATTTATATTGATACTCAGCAATGATAAGAACCAACTGAGGAATAGACTGACCAACTAGTTCTTGACTCAGAACTTCATAGACCTTACGGAAGATAACGTTAGGATCATTATCTAGATTCTCAACCACCCAGGTTCGGACAGTATTGAATTCTTTTCGCTTGACTGCTTTAGTCAGTGCAGAAATATCAAGGTCAGCAATATCAGCAAGGATACCACTATCAACTTGACCACTAGCAGAGTGACGCTGCAGTTCGTTAAGAGTGCGACGCCAATCGGGATAGTGCTTCTGAACAAGTTTGACGATAACTTTGTCATCAGCAGCAACACCATTCTCCTTCAGGATCTGACGGAGACGCAAGAAGAACTGACCTTGCAGTTCCATCTTCTCAGTTTTCTTGACAGTAAAATCAAAGACTGAACAGCGAGACTGCAGTGGTTGAATGATCTTGTTCTTGTAATTACAAGTAAAGATAAACCGACAGTTGTTTTGATATTCTTCAATAGCAGCACGAAGTTGTGACTGTACATCAACAGTCATATTGTCTGCCTCATCAATGATGACGCACTTGTGCTTACTACCTGTCAGCGAGATTGTACTTGCAAAGGTCTTGACCCTGGTTCGTACCGTATCAAGATACCTCCCTTCGTCACTACCATTGATAACAATGCTGCTGACACCCAACTCATCACAAAGAGCTCTGGCAATCGTAGTCTTACCCACTCCCGCAGGTCCCGACAAGAGAAGGTTTGGAAATTCACCTGCATCTACAAATTCCTGAAATGTTTTTTTAAGAGAGGTAGGAAGAATACAGTCTGCAACTTTCTGCGGTCGGTATTCTTCTACCCAAAGAAATTTCCTGTTCAAGGTTCAAGTGCGATGTAATAGGTCAGAGGAAGTTCAGAGTGATTCCACTCAGAGATCAGTCGCGAAGAAACACTGACTTTGTAGTCACCTTCGTAGACTCGCAGGTTTTCCACCTTAAAGTCCAGGGAGTATTCATCGTCGGCGTTACCAGACACCACTTGATCATACTTGTTTGAGGTTTCGTCTTCCTTGTCTCGTACTTGAAGAGTGACATTATCTTGCTCACTAACAACAGTAAAGTCAGGCAAACCATAGACAGCGGCAGCTTTGGTAAGAGAGTAAAGACTGTCGTGAGTAACTTCAAAATTGATATTACCGCCAGGGAATTTGATGTCACGATCAGGTGCTGCCTTCATAGTAATCTCAGGATCACTGAAGTAATACTTGACGCGACGACCACGATTAGAGTCACGGATAGTGACGTAGTTTGGATTATCGAAATGCAAAACAGGATTGTCGAAAAGACTCAGACCAGCAATGAACTGGTTGAGATCATAGATCGCAAAATCCTGAGGGAAACTCTCATCCACAGTAGCACGTGCAAAGATGTTCTCTGCATTACTGATAGTGCGAAGAGTGTTACCCGCTTTCACCACAATACTGGTGTTGATAGTAGCAAAGTTTTTCAGAATAGAAAGAGTTTGCTTGGAGAGGGTAACGACGTTCATTGAGGATATGTGTCAGGAGGAGTAGAATTTTTATCGTTGAAATGCATTAGCAACACAGCATAATGCAGGATTTTCATAATGTCTCGTCGGGCAGTTCCTTTCCTATCATATCGAGACGCATACTTAAGGATGTTACTACGGCAGAAAGACTCACCATCTCCACACGCTTCGATCAAATCAAGAGTTTGGATAGAGTCATCACCTTGTGAGTAATGCTGACCATAGGTGCTAGTAATGTATTCTCGGAGTTCTCCAAGAATACGATCTTCACTGTACTTCATTATCAGATGGGGGTTTAGAGGATTCAAAAGGACGGCGAGTTGCATTCTCAATGACAATGAATGCTTCTTTGTTGTACTTACGTGTACCTTTAGGGGATTGCCATTTTTTGTTGTAGTCCTCGCCTACATCGATACCACTTACACAAGTGCCACCGATTTTAACAACGATCTCATCAGAGTTATCCCAGTTTAGTTCTTGGAGGGCAACTCCCAGTTGCCCTAACCATCCACCGCTTGCCATAACAGAATCGTTTTCCATAGTATATCACACGTTCTCGGGAGTTTCAACTTTGTCGTCGATCTTGGTGTACAAGTCCAGGAAAGATGCCTTAGTCTCATCATCGAAACGATTCAGGCACAACTGCAGTGCTTCCATACGATCATTGAAGATGTCATAAGCACGAACAATGTGGACAAGACGACGGGTGCTGATGATCTCATCGATGCCACCTTCAAAGAAAGTCTTGCGGATGATGTCTGCCCAGTCTGCAAGTCTGTTAACAAACTCAGTGTCCTTACAAAGTTTGGAAAGGATCTTTGCTTCAGTAACAGCAGAAGGATACTCCTGCTCAAAGGTCACTGGGAACCGCTCAAGGAATGCTTCGTTGAGCACATTAGTTCCGATGAATCGTCCGTCTTCTGAACCTTTGCCTTTGGTGTTGGCGGTTGCGAATACGTTGAAACCTTCTGCGGGCGTAACGTATTTGCCAATCTTCTTGAGGAAAACTCCTTTTCCTTCGAGAATAGATTGAAGACAGAGGATTTTGTTTGAGGCGAGGTCGATTTCGTCAAGGAGCAGCACAGCACCCCGCTGCAGGGCTTCAATGACGGGTCCGTTGTGCCAAACAGTTTCGCCATTAACCAGGCGGAAACCACCAATAAGGTCATCTTCGTCAGTCTCGATTGTAATGTTTACGCGAATGAGTTCACGCTTGAGTTGAGCACACGCTTGCTCTACGCTGAAGGTCTTACCATTACCAGACAGTCCAGTGATGAAAGTAGGATAGAAAGTACCAGACTTGACAATCTTCTTAACTCGATTGAAGTTACCGAACTGGACAAAGTTAGGATCAACAGCAGGAACTGCGCTCACCATTTCAGTGAAAGATTCCTCCAGTTGTTGACGTGCTTCCTGCACGGTCAGATCCCAGGTACCACGCTTGACTTTGAAGTTCTCAAGTTTACGAGTGACAGTGGGATATGAGATACCCTCTTCACGAGCATATCGCTTGACTTCAGTAGCAGTAATGTTGTTGCCGAATCGGTCGCGGAGATCGTTGACGACTTTGGAGGACATTGGGTTTGTTTCGTATGTACGTATTATAGTGGCAAAGAGGGGGGAGGGACACCCCCCGTAGACAGTTGATCAAGCGACCATCTCGATGAATGAGGAGAGAATTTTCTTCTTCACCTTTGCTCCACCGAGAGATTTCTTAAATGCATTCTTAATTTGAGTCTTAGTTGGAGAATCAGGGACAACAAAATCATCAGAAGCGTGGAGAGACTTGACGCTAAGCACGTATGCTTTGTCATATCCAAGACCATTGCCAAGGATTGCGGTCTTATCCTTACCGAACTTTTTCTTCAATGCTTCGATGTCTTTGATGTCGCAGTATTGTGCTGCATAACCCAACCATCTTGACGCTTCACGTTGAGGGACAATACGGAAGTACAGAATGTTAGTGTTGGAAAATGTCTCCTTCACATCTTCTACCCAAATCTTGATGTTTGTGAGAGAGCAATTAGTAAAAGGAGAATACGTTCTGCCTGTGGTGCGATTCCGCAGAGCAGCACGATTTTCTACAGAGCGAATACCGTAGATAGACTCATCCTTATATGATTTATGTGTAGTTGTGTAAGCACCAGCGTGAGATTCACCGTCTGTCAGGACAATGACATTCAATTTCTCCACACCAAACTTCTGTTTCATATAAGGAATGATGGCGTGGAGTCCAACAATTGCCTCGGAAAGAGGGGTACCACCAAGACGCAAACCAAGAGGATAACCAAGACCTGAGTAACCAACGAGACGATAAGAACCATCATATGCTTGGAAGAATGCACCAAGACGGAACAGATACTTCAGTTGATCTTCAAAGTTACGAGTCTCAGTAGTAATACAATTGATCAAACGAACATTGTCGTGGAAGGCATACTTATGCGCCTGGGTACGCTCAGTCACAGTCATCTCACTACCCCACTCTGTGCTGAACAAATATGCATTGAAAGGAATCTGACACTTCTTACAGAACCAAGCAATCTGAGCAAGTTGTTTAACAATGTCCAGGCAGATAGGTGCAATAGATCCAGACCAATCAACCAAAGCAACCAAACCGTGATTCTTACCATCAGGAAGGAGAGTCACCTTCTTGAACAAATCTTCGTTATACTTGTAAGTGTGTAGTTTAGCGGTGTCAAGAACACCAGTACGAGAAGTCTGTGCACGTGCATACGCTGCTGCAGACTTCTTACACTCAAATTCTTTTACGAGGTAATTAACTTCTCGCTGGGACTGCTTACGAAATTCTGCAAAGCGATTGTCGCATTCTTCCACACTTTGTGGATAAGCATCAGCGTAATGATCACCGCAGCGAGAAATAAAATCTTCGTTAGTGACAACCAGTTTTTCATATTTGATTTCAGGTACTTCAATGTAATCTACTTCTGCGTATGATTCTGTACGTGCAAGATTTTGCAGTGCTTGCTCTAATGATTTAGTAGTTTCAATTTCTGAACCTTGTTCACCAGCACCAACAGTTTGATCATCATAATCAAGTCCTTCATCTTCGTAGGATTCTGTGCTCTCAGATGAATTTGAATCACCCTCTTCTGAACTATCGCCCTCAGACCCTTCAGAAGCGTCTGAATGAGGTAGGGCACTACTTCCACCTTGCGACCCTTCAAGAGGCATAGGAGCGGCATTCTGCTTGGTCTCCTGACCTTCCTTATAAACCCGATACAATTCTTGTGCAGCAGAGACCACATCGGAGAAGGTCTCGCAATCAGCAATCATCTTGCAAACATTGATCTCCGCAGGAGTTTCAAATGGCACATCAGCAACACCTTTGTAGTGAACATTGATACGATCAGGGAGACTGAGATCACCAAGATCGCGATCAGAAATTTCAAAGAAGTCCCGATCGTGCAGTTGTTGATATCCTCTATAGAAGCATTTATTTAAACCAGAATATTTCCGCTTCATCATCTTCTCGATGCGAACATCCTCAACGATATTGATGTAGTCCTGAGGCACACCGTGGATATGCATATCCTCATTAGGTGTGAACAGAGCGTGACCTACTTCGTGTCCGACCAGCAGATCGTAAATATCATTAGTGATGTCCTTCCAAATAGGAAGAGTCAACACACGCTTAAGCACATCAAAAGAAGCAGTAGGAACTGCCTTGTGCTGCACTACAAGGTTCTCAGTAGCGAGCAGACGAGCGAGGTTACCCTTGATCTCGTGCCTGTTGTACATCGGTGTCCGTCTCAGATGCATATATTATAAGACCCCCGACGGGTGTCGGAGGTACGTAGTAGACGGTTTACCAACTGTCTGCGCCTTGCCTTAGCTTGACGTAGTGCCTGTGGTTTCAGTTTTCTTTTTGGGTCCTTCTTTGAGTGTTGCCAGTTGGGGACTATCATTTTTCTTGTGCAATGCGGCAATTGCTGCAGTAGCTTCGGGAGTTTCTTCCCACTCCCAGGTGTCACCTTTGGTGCTAACGAAGGTGTGTTTGACTGTGGGGATCGAGGCCATTAATGATATGTATATTACCTGCAAGAGCAATCCTATCAGACTCCGACTCATTTGGCAAGACCAAATGCTGCATATGGGCAGGAAAGATAATCAGATCACCCTTGGCAGCAGTGATAGTAGCAGAAGAATTATAGTGAGTCTGGTCACAGTTCCAAGCACCCATAAGATTTCCCTCGGCAAAAAACTGTGGATGCTGAAGAACCAATCCAGTAGCGTTAGTGAAATACCAAACAAATACAAGATCAGCACCAGGATGAAAGTGCCTTTCGTGACGTGCACCAGGAGGAAGAATGTTAACCCACCACGTAGTCATCCTCATAGGGATGGGAAGGGTCTCAATAAATTTTTCTAAAACTCTAGGTTGTTCGTTTTCGTTCTCCTTACTCCAGATATACTGCGGTTTAGATTGCCAACCGTCAAGAGCAGTTTTCTGGTGAGTAGGAACTGTTAAAGATTTCCCTTTCCAATACTCAACCACGCCATCGGGAACAGGTAAGTGCGTTTTGAATAAAGGAGTAGGGAAAAGAGGAATATAATCTAGTTGAGTATTAGTCGTCATCGATGGCGTTCAAAACCTCGTCAAGGTCTTGGATGTGTGTGAGGTTAAAAATCATTTCTCCGAGTTGATTGACAACAAAAGGAGATTCAGTACGAGCGGCAAAGGCGAGTGCTTCACGCAGATGTTGCTGTGCTTGTGCAATTTCTGCAGTGACTTGTTCAGAGATCATTCTTCGTTAAGGGGTAAACTTTCTGGTCCTCCAGTTTCCAAAACTTCCATCTTGGAAAAGTTTTGCGGTTTAGAAAACTGCAATACTCTCTGGAATTTATCGTTTAAGTTATCTCTATGTGAAATAACATACACATTAGATTTATCATTGAAAGTTCTCAAAATGAATGACAATTCATCGGAACCTACGGTATCAAGTGATCCATCAAAGATCTCATCGAGGATGAGGAGGTTAGTATCCACGCTATTCTTAAGCTTAGCAACAGCACGCCAAGTGAGCAACAGACTGATATCAATACGAGCTTTCTCTCCCTCTGAGAAATTTTCATAAGAGAACTCATCGATGTAACGTGACTTCAGAACTTCTTTGAACTCTTCATCCAGAGTGAAGTTACAGAAGAATTGCAACTTATTTAAGTTCTGGTTGATGAGTTTGTTCATCACTGGGAGATACTTCTTAATGATTCTAGTTTTGATACCAGAGTCCTTAAGAAGCAATCCCGCTGTGAGATGAAGATCGAGTTGCCTCTTAGATTCTACAAGGTCATTGATCACAACCTTCAGAGTCTCCTTCATCTCGTACAGCTTCTTAGCTTCTGCATCGACAGAGGAATCGTCTTCCAGCAGGTTTTTGATATCCCGCTGCAGACTTTTCCTCTGCCCATCCAGCGTGGTTATCACCCCCTCTTGTGTGTATACGTTTTCTGTGCAAGTACGAATGGCATCTTGATACTCCTTTAATTCATTCAGAGGTGAAACAATGTCATTAAGACGGTGATCGATGTCAGCATACGCTGCTTCGATCTCTCGGATCTTTCCATCAAGGGTTTCGATCTGCTCAAGTTTAAAGTCTCCACTAATCGTTTGCTTACACGTCGGACAATGATCCGTTTCTTGATAGAAACGTTTGTCTCCCGCGATTTTAGAAACTCTGCGTTGTAAACGTATACGTAGATCCTTTAGATCATTGCGACGCTTCTCTGGATTATCCAGAGCAAGGACCTGCTCAGTGATCTGTGCAATCATTTTGTTAGAGTCAGAAATTTGTTCTCTGCACAGTTCCTGCCGCTTAAGAATGTCACGCAGTTTAGTTTTTCGTTCTTCGATATCTTTGTTTTTCTTCTCCTCTAGTTGCTCTAGGAATCCTGTCTGTAGTTCAATCTTCTCTTTAACACTCGTAGAATTCATCTCGTGCACGTGCACGCTTTCTTTGATAGATTTTGTGCGGGTCTTAAGAACCTCGTTCATTGATGAGAAGACATTAATATCTAGCAGATCTTCAATGATCTCTCTACGCTGTGCCAAAGGAAGACGCATAAAAGGCACGAACGTAGAAGAACCAAGAACTACAATCTGAGTGAAAGACTTGTAGTTTAGTTTAAGGATATTTTTTTCTAAGTTCTTTTGTTGCTCATTAGCATTTGAGTTCTGATCAAACATCTTACCGTTCTCATAGATCTCAAAAATATTTGGTTTGATACCGCGCCGAATCAAATATTGTTTCTTTCCAATCTGAAACTCTACCTCAACCAAAGTGCCTTTCTCGTTGACACTGTTGATGAGTTGCGCTTTGTTAATTTTACGGAATGGTTTTCCAAATAGACTAAAGGTAAAGGCATCTAGAATTGTAGACTTACCAGCACCGTTAGTACCAACAATTAAGTTTGTACGAGACCCTGTGATATTAACTTCAGTAAAAGAATCACCCGTGCTCAGGAGGTTTTTCCATCGGATTTTTTGGAACAGGATCATCTTGAGGTGGAATAACTAATTCGTCAGGAGTAATAATACTGTACTTGCAGTTCGCTGTTTCGCAAGTTGCGATCAGAGTATGGTCATCAATTTCCTGAACCGACATAGGCGGGAAATCTTCTGCTTCCAGGAGTCCAGCATACCTCATTGCGTCATCTTTGTCAACAAAAAGGTACAGCACGTTTTCACCGTCAGCGTCGTGAACTGCGTATGCTCCTTCTTCTTGGTGTTCTGACAGCGTTAAGAGGAACATTAAACCACTTCACAACTTTCAATATATAGGGATTTCATCAAATGTTTCAAATCTGACTTGTCTACGGGAACCTCTACATCATCGAGATACTCATCTAGTAGTGTCAGAGTATCCTTCACATCAATATCATCTGCTTCAGGATCATCAAAGACTCCAACTTTTTCTACAATCTTGACATCCAGTGCTCCAGCATCAATAACACTGTTGAGCATATGTTCAAACTGTGTGTAGTTAGTCTTCTGTTCTACGATAACCTTAACATACTTATCAGTGTAGAACGAGGGATCAACATCTGCTGTGTTCTTAGTGTCATCCCAATATATTTTTGCAAAAATCTCATATGGATTCTTAACCATCCGATACTTTAAAGTCTCAGTATCAAAGATGTGGAATCCTCTTACATCCCCGTAGTCATTCCAGTACAACTGATACGGGTTGCCTAAGTAAGTAACGTTACCTTTACTGTTCTTGTGGTGGAAGTGACCACTCAATACAGTATCAAAGTTAGCAAATAGGTTAGAATCCATTCCGTGCTCATAACGGAATCCAGGACGACAAAGATAACCATTGAGTTCAAGGTGACCCATTGCAACCTTTGAGGTGCTGTTACGAATGGTTTTAATGGACAGGTCATAATTCTCTGGGCAAATCCAAGGTACAAGTAGAATACTCGTTCCACCAATATTTACTTCTGTCGCATCCTGGTAGCAGTGCACATTGTCATACTCTGTAAGCAAAAGATCTAGAGTGTTGACATCGTTGGTGTTCTTATAGTATGCTGTATGGTTACCAACGCAAGTGTGTACCGTGACACCCATATCACGTAGGCGATCGTAATAATTTTCTTTCGCCCACTGGAGCGTCACAAAATCGATACTCTTACGATTGTCAAAAGTATCTCCTAGATCCAAGACCGTTGTGATCTTGTGCTTCTTGAGATAGGGGAAGAAAACGTTATCGTAAAACTTCTGATAGAAGTCTAGATAAATTTGACTTCCCTTGTGACTACCAAAGTGTTGGTCGGTGATTACCGCAACCTTCATCTCGACATTCTAATTTCGATATTTTCTTTGATCGAGTTCAGACCAGAATCAGAATCGTTCATACCTGCCATACTACCATCAAATCTATCTGAGTGCAACACTTCTGAGTATCCGCAACGTTCGATAATCTTAGACTTGATTTCTAGTTGCTTCTTTTCTTTCTGGATCTTACGGAGAAAGGCGTAGTAGATAATCTGGGTGAAGTACGCGAAAGGGTTAGAAGACTTGGCAGGATCAAAGTTGTCCACGTACTGCAAGCAGTTTTCAATACCATCGCAAACCATATCCTCTCGGAACATATAGTTGACGAAGTTTGGTTTGTATGATAGATGCGTTGCAATCTTCAGAAAACACTCCGCAATATACTCTGGGAGACGAGGACGAGGGAGATCATTCTCAAGAGCAAAAGCCACCTTCTCCCGATACTCGACAATAGCAGCGAGAAACTCTTTATTGTTTACATAGTATTCGGTCTTGACTTTTGCCATATGTCTTGTTTTTAATGTACTTATTATAACACACTGCGCAAGGGCTTGACAGACCCTCTGTATATCTCTATAATAACAGTGTCGCTGTTGAGAAACAAACTAGGTTCTATAGAGCTTCTCAAATAACTTTCTTGCTTTTTTAATTGAACCTTGGTGTCCCATCTCTCTTGAGGGTTTGATGCGATTCGGGACGGAAGCGCGATACACATATTCAATATTATCATCATAGAAAGAAACGATTGACGGACTCGCTTCAGTCATCGTTACTATTTTATCACGATGCATAACAAACACCTCGTGTGGTTCCATACAGGACTTTAACCATAAGTCAAGTTTGAAACCTTTCATAACAGTATTTTTATCAGGACCCTCCCGCGAGTTTGCAGATTCAACTTGCATAGGGTTCTGGAGGAGAACTAATCCAGGATTGTCATCGTCATATGAGACGATTGAGATTATCTCCTCACCAGTTGTTAATTTTATAATTGCAGTAAATGGATCTGATAATGGATCTTGCATAGGCTAGAAACGCGATCGTACTTTAATGATTTCATAGTCAAAATTTTCGGAAGCATAAATTTTGATTCGTTCTTCAAAATGTTTATATGTAAAGTTCTTCCATTCTCCCCGCGTGATATCATCAGCGATATCATAGAGAGTTGCTACGTGCTTATCTTTAGACTTTCTCAACACCCGTCCAATGGACTGCAAGTTGCGAATACGCGACTTGGAGGGTGAGGCAAAAATGACGTTGTGTAACTTTTTGATGTTGATCCCTGTAGAGAAAGTTCCATACGAAGCAACGATTACTGCGTTGCTCTCTACCTCAGTGATCCTGCGGACTTCTTCTCTATCCTCTACATCAACACCGCCGTGAACGAAAAATACTTTCCGCTCTGTGCTATTATTTATCAACTTATAAAGTGGTTCTCCGTGACGCTCCACGTAGTTGAACAGAACTAGCGTGTTTCCTGACAAATCATTGACAAGATTTTTGATTAGGTTGTTCCGTTTTGGGTGTGTAATCAAGTAATCAATCTCATCTTGATACGAATCAAACGTACCCCATTCGTGCTTGAGCACTAGACATTTTACTTTAAGTGGAGTAAGATGACCGTCTTGCATAAGGTCTTTTGTTTTGACCAGTTGTTCACACGGTCCAAAGAGTCCTTCCAAGATCCACTTGTGAGTGAGGGTGCCGTCAAGCGTACCTGTAAAACCAATCCTATGTTTACACCCGTGCAACTTAGTCATAATCTTAGTTAGGGATTTGGATTTAAACAGGTGCGCTTCGTCCCCAATTACACAGTCAAATTTTTCAAACCACTTGCGCGGTTCTTTGTAGATGGATTGCCAAGTAGTAATTACTACGTTAGAATCAACGTACTTATCCGCTCCTGCATAAATCTTGTGACAATGCTTTTCGGCATTCCAACCGTACTCTTCAAAGTCTTTGTACATCTGTTCTACCAAACTTGTGGTTGGAACAATGAGCAGAACTTTGCGACCTTGAGCAACGTGGAATCTTGCGATGCCGTAAACCATCAGAGACTTGCCACTAGCAGTGGGAGACAGCAGCAGTTTGCGATTATATTTCAACGCTTTGTAGACACCTTCAATCTGGTAGATTCTGGGTTCCAGATGGGTGATCTTCTGCATAAATGTACGAATACCAGCTTGAGTGATATGCTTGTTTTCTTCGTACGGCAATCCAAAGTATTCGTTATCCTCAAACTCCAGAGAGTATTTCATCGTACGGCACCACTCGTAGATGTGTTCCGTCAACCCTCCGTAGATCTCACCATTGCCTGGTGAGTATAGACGAATCTTTCCATCCCATACCCTATTACGATACAAGGGCATAAATTTTGCTTCGGGAACCTCAAAGGTAAAATACTCTGAGAGTTCCCTATGAATATGAGGTTCTGCTTTAACTACGTTGTAGACCTCATTTTTCTTTTGGAGTTTAATGTCCGCCACTTCTAAATTTCTCCCACTCAATAGCGTTTTTAATTTGATATTGACGGGCAGAGATTTGTTTTAGAACAGATTCTAAAAAATACAGAATCATTTCAAAGTACTTTATCTTCGCAGTAACCTTTGCAAGGTCTTCATCTGCGTCAAGAAACATCTCCACTTCATCTTTGGTCGTCAGCTTTAGATCAAAAGGAATATCCTTGTATGCTGAAGCAGGCGCTTTCTTTTTGTAATACATCCATTTTTCTTTGACCAAGAACTTGTACGCAAATTCTTGATCGATCATCTTTGATTTGTAATCGCAATACAACTCCAGGTACTTAGAGTGTAAGTATGGAGTTTCGTTGCACGCTTTTAAAAAATCAGGATAACCATCATTACCATCTAGGATAGTGGAATCAGACTTCCACATCTCCTTCAAATTATCAAGGGACATACTTTTGTGATGATGTATTTAAGAATTCATAGAACGAGTATTTGAATGTCACCGTTCCTACTAAGTATTCTACATCGTTTGCTCCCGCGTTGAAAGGGAGTGTAGATAGACTTACGGGAAATAAGTCGGAGAAATTGACAACAAAATTGGTATTAAATTGGTTGGTGAGAACGAACAGTTGAGCGTTACTCATTACTGCATCGTCCTTGTCATCTGGTTCGTACGCCAATGTCGTATCGTTAATCCAGTTCCAGATAGACAAATAATTTTTTAGATCTTCATCAACTAGAAACTGCACGCTCAAGTCACCAAAGGTGGTACCGCCTGCAGCAGGGATAGGAAGACGACGACGTGCCGTACTTACTTCATTGACAACACCAGTGATCTCTGGG
>CEVY01001471.1_pt1 | contig 120643 bp, 111 predicted proteins | sample 530681 | NCBI WGS metagenome assembly CEVY01 (sample SAMEA2620855, study PRJEB7988) | marine metagenome | biome: marine biome (ENVO:00000447); feature: surface water layer (ENVO:00002042); material: "saline water (ENVO:00002010), including plankton (ENVO:xxxxxxxx)" | depth 5 m | reverse complement strand
AGAAACTGCACGCTCAAGTCACCAAAGGTGGTACCGCCTGCAGCAGGAATAGGAAGACGACGACGTGCCGTGCTTACTTCATTGACAACACCAGTGATCTCTGGAATGTTTGCTGCCTGACAGAAAAAACTGCAATGCGGAAACTTTTCAATCTTCAGTTTAAATCCAACTGGAGATAGAAAGTTTCTGTTATCAGGTTGTTCTGCCATCCATTGTGCAGACATAATCTCAGACGACCACTACATTCTTATTTATCAGGCATTTAAAACCCAATTTTCAGCATAGTCCTCAGCGTCACAACGATGGACAAACTTGCGGAGAATTAAAGTTTCAGTTGGTTCTGTTTCTTGATCTATACCAACTACAGCATACCTACTAGATCGACTGGAAGTTCGCACTACAGTTGCTTCCTTCATTCCATTGTCACTGAAATACGTTACGATTTTTTCTTCTACTTGCATACAATTTCTAGACATAAAAAAGAGGGGCATACGCCCCTCCAGTATAACGCAGTACTTGCGATGGATCACATAAGGTTGCGAACCAGGACGCGACGATAGTACTGGTTGCGACCCAGACCGTTGGCACCCAGCAGATCTTCGCCCACAGCAGAACCATCTGCTTTGAACACGAAGGGGTTGGCGACCATACCGTAGCGGGTCTTGAAGCCGATCTTCGGCTGGAAGGAACCCTGATCCACGGCGCGGACCATTTGCAGGGGCACGTAGGGGCAATAGAAGAGACCAGCGTCATAGGCGCTAGTGCCCTTATAACCAGCAACGTAGTAGTGGTCGTCAGACAGGTTAGCGGAATAAGGATCCACATAGACCTTGACGCCACCGTTGAGAGTACCAACGAAGGTGTTGCCAGTGTCATCGGGCAGACCGTTGGTGCTCAGGGCGGGGGTGTAATCAAGCACACCAGCCATATTCAGAGCGGAAGCAACATCAGCAGAGCAGAGGATGAAGTTGCCCTTCCCTCTACGAGTTTGCTGTGCAATAGCGTTGGCGTCACGCTCGATCTGATAGATCAGACCTTTGAACTTCTCAACACTCCAGCGACCGTTAGAGTCGGTGTCAAGGTTGAAGATGCCAGCGTTAGCAACGTTGTTCTGAGCACCGACCTTTGCTTGGAGATACACAGTACGGATCACTTCGCGGTTGATTTCAGCGAGGATCTCCGAAGACAGGATGTTGGAGAGTTCAGTCTCAGCATCCAGACCGTGGATCGCCTTGAGGTCTTGTGCCAGTTCCAAGGTGTACTCAGCTTTCAGAGCACGGGACTTGGCAGTGACCGACACCTTGTCGATCGAGAATGCCATCTCGCGGAAGTCAGGAGATCCAGCAGATCCCAGTGCTTCCAGGTAGTCACGAGCAGAACCTTGGGTGTTCTCGTAACGGAAGTTACCAGAGGCATACGTGGTGCTATCGTTGAGGATAGCGGGGTTGTTACCTTCAGCAGTGTTGGTAGCAGCTGCAGCAGAGCCACTTCCATCGCCACCACCACCTTCGCCAACGTGACCAGCGAGGGGGTTGTAGGCAGCACCACCAGAAGCATCGCCCACGGCAGAGAAACCAGGGTTAGGCTCGTTGAACAGTGCTTCTGCGCCGTCGCGATCGTTGTAGTGCGACTTCATTGCGAAGATCAGTCCAGTAGGACCGCTCATCGGTTGCACACCACACACGTCATAAGCGACGAGGTTAGGCATAGAACGACGGATCAGGCTGATCAGGATCGGGTCGAAACCAGCGAGACCAGAAGAACCGTGGGAAGATTTAAGACCGTCTGCACCAACGCTGTTGATGGGGGCGGCTTCGTTAAGCATTGAATGCTCTTCTTTCAGAGCACGCTCTTGGTTTTCAAGGAGTTGAGCGGTAACCTGCTTACGGTGTGAATCCTTAATCTCGGAGAGATCACCGTGATTCAGAACAGGTGCCCACTTCTCCTGCAGTTGACGGGTGTCCATTTGCGGAATAGTTAGGGTTTGAATTTAATATAGAAATCAGTTCTTATGAGAAGAAATTGCATTCAGATATGCTTGCATAACTGGTGCATACTCTTCAGAAACACCTTCAACAGGAGTCTCGACTTGCTCGGTTACAGTAGCTTTGCTTTCCGAGAAGTAAGAACCCTTAATGGTGTTCAGCTTTTCTCTGTAAGTCTCTTCATCCTTGAAGGATACCGCTTCAGCGAGAGAAGCAAACTTCTCTTTCTGAGTGTCGGTGAGACCTTCGCTCATTTCGGCAACAATGCCGCCACGAGTGAATTCAGAGATGCGGGATGACAACTTCACATTCGCTTCAATCTGTTCGTTGAGGCGATCTTCCATTTCACGAAGGGAGACGTTCATAGATTCCAGAACATCTTCTTTGCCCTCAGGCACATCAATGTAGTGCTCATCAAACAGGGACTTAAGTCCAGTGATGAACGACTCAGTGATCTCAACTTTGAGACCAGTGTCGATGGCGACTTGGTTCTCTTCGAGCCAACGCTCAGAAGTGTACTTCATCATTCCATCAACTTCTTCTGCCAAGGATGCACGAACTTTCTCGACTTCCTCAGCAAGCTTGGTGTTGTACTGTGACTCAAGTTCCTCAACAATCGCACCAATCTTGGTCTTGACTGCTGCCTCAAAAATGGTGGCTGCCTTTTCAAGGAACTTCTCTGACAGTTCTTCGCCTTCTGCGAGTGCTGCAACGTCAGCACTGAGGTCCACTTCAATGTCCTCGCGACGGGTACCGTAACCGATTTTAGAATCGAGTTTGGGTTCAGAACCAGCAGGCTCATCTTTGCCATCGCCACGTGTCTGACCGTCAGATACGGCACCCTTGGTGGCGTTATCTTTCAGTTTGTTGGAATCATCTTGAGGATGATTGTGCGTGGGAGTAGGACCACCGAGATCAGTAATAGACTGACCAGGGACCAGGGATGGATCGAGTTTGCCAGGAGTTTGATCGCCAGGTGCTGCTTTCGCATTCACTGCAGTTTTGGACTGAGTGGAAGGTGCAGCGGGCTCCGAGCCAGGCACCGTGCTGCTGGGGAGTTCCATTTCTGAAACCATCTCCTCAAACTTTTCGTTAATCAATTGGGACATCGGAGTTAAACCTCTAAGCTTTACTTTTATTATGTCTAGAGTTATTTATAAATTAAAGAGAGTTCAAGAAATTCTGGAACACTCTGAGTTTCCGCGTTTCAATTTCGCGGCGCTCACTTTCAGAAATGAACTTTTTATATTTAGCAACTTTAGATTCCTTAACGATACCGTTATCCCAGACCCACTCTTTACCTTCAAAGATGCCATTGACAAAGGCATCAGGTGCGGAAGGATCGGCAACAATATCGGCGGCGGTTGCTAGCATAAAGTCATCTCTGACATAGTTAGCATCTTCGCGACGCTCCACAGAACCAAGTCCACGTGAAGAGACGCCGAGTTTTACACCTTCATCTAGTAAGTTCTTAGCGATCCTACCCATTGGGGTGTCAAGGATTTTTGCCCTGCCAATAAAATTACTTCCCTCTTTTTTGAGAGAGGTAATACGATGAGACACGCGATCGAGATTGATGGTAGGACCATCAGGATGACCAAGCTCTCCAACAGCACGAGAATTATTCACGTGTTCTTGGATGTACTTGTTCACTTCGCGCTCAAGAACAGACATCGGATAAACCCGACCATTGCGGTTCTTCAGTTCTGCCTGAAGGAAAACACCTTCAATATAATGAGACTTCTTGCCGTTTTTTTCTTCGACTAGAAGATTAACCTCTTCAATCGTTTCCGTTATCAGTTTCATCGGTTTCGGGTTCTGCGGTTGCTTCTGGTTCTGCAAAATAAGTCTTCGCTAAGACATCAGCATAGTTGTCTAAAGTCTCTGCGGACTTGCCATACAGCATTTTGTTGATGGCATCTACTGCTGCAGCACGATTGCCATCAGCAATAGCATCAACCGCCGCACGTGCGGAAGCTTCGGGTGTATTTGAATCCATAATAATGACCAGAATATTTCTATTTAGCTATCCAGATCGCTAGACCCCGTAGTGGCACCTAGGTCTGGTTGATTTTCAGGTAGAGCTGCATCAATTGGAACGATCGAAGGGATGATTCCAGCAGACCTTTCTGCTTTAATTTGAGCTTCAATTTCTTTCTGCTCAGACTCAGTTTGATGCAAGATATTTGCCTTGATATACTCCGCAGAGAAATAACGACCGAGGTATGGTTCCATCTTGACTGCCAGATCCATACGATTGCCGATGAGCTCTGCTTCTTTTAGTTCGTTAAAATGATTGTCGAAGAGGAAATCATATTGGATATGCTCACGCATATCTTCCCACTCTTCAATGCTGATGACTCGTTTCAGAACGAGTTGAGTCTTCAGAATATCATCAAACAGAACAGAAAACTTTTTACGGAGGCGACCGACGAACTTGGAAAATTTAAGTTCGTCACGAAGAATCTCATTACTTCTTCCGAGACTAAATCCTTTTTCTCCATCTAACCGACTCGGGGGTAAGTTGAGCGATTTAAAGAGCTTCGTTCTGAAGTACTCTACATCTTTTAATTCACCAAGGTTTTGCCCGCCAGGCAGGGTAGAAATTTCGGTACCGCGCCCTCCCTCGCGGCGAGGAAGCCAGAAGTCTTCCAGCATAGACATATGCTTTTTGTCATCGCGAATCTCACCCGTGTTAGCATCATAAACCAGTTTGTTGCGATACCGATTCATCACATCGCGCAGGTATTGTTCCGCCTTATTCTTCGGCAGATTACCTACATCGATGTAGAAAATCCTACGCTCAGGTGCTCTACTCAAACGGTAGATAACCAAAGCATCTTCGATCATTCTCAACTGGTTGAGAGACTTGATCGCTTTATGTAAGAACGACAGTGTGGTTTTTTGGTTGAGATCCATCAACCCCGAATTGGTGTGAGCAATAGCATCCATCGCAATGCGGATACCTTTTTGCTCGGGTCCATTCATATTGAGGAACCCTTTCGGATTGTAGATATAGTACTCTTCGTGATTACCAAAATCGTAATCAAGAGCAGACTGTTCTCTACCGAGACGACGTGCCTCGTTAGGATCTTTATCGTTCTTCTTCATCTCCCGAACTTTCTTGATCTTTAGAGGATCAATGTAACGGAGTTCGGTGATACCCTGCTTAGGGTTATTTAAATCAATGACTTTATGATAATATAATCTGCCATCGATATACCAGCGTCTAAAAATTTCGTGAGATTTGCGGTCAAAATCAATAAGACGTTTGACGTTTTCAAATTCTTCGCGAATTTTAGTCTTGATGTTGTCTCCAACCTCAAGGTTAGACAACTCAATCTGTACAGGTGTGTCGTTCAGATCTGAAATAATGGCTTCATTAACCACCTCGTCGATGGCAGTATCGACTTCTGGGTGTAGCGCCATATCACGATAGCGGCGAATCAACTCGTACTCGTTACGAGCTTTCGCGCCGCCATCTAGATCGACATATTGTCCAAAATAACCACCAGCAATTGTGGTGATAGAATCATCTTGTGACGGAGGGATCGGGGACTGACCCTTCGGTCCCTCCTTTCTCTTAATTGAGAATCCAAACAACTGAGCCATTATATTTTGGAGAATACCTAATACTTAGGTATTTATAGACTCAGGAAATACCGTTATCGTACTTCTCGGAATTGCTACCAGCGGTCCAGTACTGGACTTGGAATTCAACAGTGAATTCTTCAATCTGATCATTGCTGTCATAAGCAAGATCAATCTGGGAAACCTGAGTAGGGAAGCAACCCCACAGTTTGTAAGACTTGACATAGTTGTCTGCCTTCTCTTCACCAGAGCGACCGAGTTGGTGAACAACCAGATCCTTGGTGTATCCATCAGCAGCACTGTCAGGATTGACGAGTTCTGCAATGTTTTCTTCGTGAGCGTTGATCTTCTGTAACCAACCCTCAAACAGGTTGCGCAGACGGAAGTTGGTGTCGTTAATGATGGTGACACTCCAAGTGTCGAAGGTTCTGTCGCCAGCAACCTTTACGACACGCCCTCTGAAGGGCACGTCGATAACACCAAGGTTAGATGCGGGGAGAGCAGCTGCCTTGCAAAGGAAGGAACCGAGTTCTCTGTCAGACTGGGTAACACCCAGTCCAGACGGCCAATCTAACTTGACACGGAATAGATTTGGTTTGACTCCACTCTTTACTTTTGAGAGGAAGTCCTTAACGTTACTTGAGACTGCCATTGGTTTTTATACCTCTATGAGTTTATTTAGAAAGAGAGTGGATCATCTGCCGATGATTTCATCGAACGAAACACCAGTGCGGGTAGCAACGAAGGTGATCGTGATGAAGTTAATCGAGCGAGAAGGCTTCAGATAGATCTCAGCAACGAATTCGTTACGGTCGATCACATCGCCAGTGTTGTTGGTCTCATCGCAGACCACCAGATAATCGGTGACGCCGCGACGTGCTTGGACTTCGCGGAGATAACCACCAACAGCACCAGAGAAACTGGAGCGAGTGATTTCGTCGTTCAGATCGAACAGCACGTTCTTAGCGAATGCTTCGATTTGCTTCTCCACCACCAGGAACAGGCGACGAACGTTGATACGGTCGAAGGAAGAAGGAGTGCTGAGTGCGGTCTTGTCACCAAACAGGACGGTGCCGCGACCAGGGAACGTGGAGATAGGATTCACACGTGCCTGATACAACTTATCGCGATCAGACTTAGCAGGAGTGTAAGCAAGTTTGATCACGTTACGAATGACGCCACGGTTGAATCCAGCAGGAGAGAACCAGGGGTCAATGTTGCGAGCAGTTTCAACACACAGACCAGCAACGTCGCCATTGCAAGGCACGTAGCGATAAGTGTCATTGAAGCGATCGTAGATGTACTTCCAACCGCTATCAAACACAGCGTAAGAAGTAGAAGAACCAACGCCATCGAAGAAGTCGATTACGTTGTCACGTTGGGCAGCAACGTTAGTAGCGAGAGTACCGAGAACTGCGCCTCTGTAAGGAGAGACGAACGCCATACAATCCTTACGTGCAGAAGCGATATTCACGCACTTCTGAGCAACGGTGATCGAATCAACGCGAGCAGCGAGGAGAGGACCAGCAAGGATGAAGTCAAGACCGATGGACTCAGTATCAGCGAAGTAATCGTAACCAGCAGTCAGATCACCAGCATCAACAGCATAACCATCAACGCCACCAGCCATTGTGTAGGACTGATAACCGAGCATCGTGTAGTTGCGTCCAGACTCGATACCAGATCCCCAGATTCCAGTGGTGTAACCACCATAGGAAGCAGTGGTGTTGGTGGAGTCGTGCTTACCCCAGTAGAGATAAGCAGAACCAAAGCGGAGAACGTTAGCGTAGTAGTTGTCAGCGCCTTCGGTAGTTTGTGCCAGAGCGGACTTAGACAGATTCTGGAACTTCTCCAGCATACTGTTCTTAGAACCAGTCAGTCTGCCAGTGGCATCCAGAACCACAATGCTCAGTTCGTCATACTTAGAACCGAAGTTGGCAGCGTAGGTAGAGGTGCCAGGGCGGGACACCAGGGTGTTCCAGTTGATGTCAGTGCCAGACAGTTTGACGTTATCCCACCACTTCGTAGCAGCGGAAGTATCGAAAGCAGTCAGTTCAGTGACAGCAGCGCCGTCAGCGTGAGCAGCAGCTGCAGTGCCCATTGCACCACGGGTGACTGCCAGTTGAGGTGCAGAACTAACATCGGTGACAAGAACGATCTCGCTGCCAATCAGCAGATAGTCGTTATCAGCAATGCCAGTGCCAGAAGCAACAGTGATGGTTGCATCGCCAGCAGCAACAGCACCGTTCAGAGTAGTAGCGGTGCCACCAGTCTGTGGAACGAGCAGGTTGCCAGTACCAACAGCAAAGTTGCCGTTGGTTTCAAAAACTTTGAGTGCAGCAGATCCTGCAGCAGCGGCAAACAACTTACCAGAAACACCGTTAGCGGTGTAGACGGTAGTGCCAGCAGCGGCAGTAACAGAAGCACCAGCGGTCAGATCGAAGTCGTAACCGTGGTCAACAACGTGAACGCTAATGTTGTTACCATAAGTACCAGCGCTCTTGGCAGCATAGTGCCAGTTTTGAGCACCATCGAAGTGGTTGGTAACGTACTCGCCATCGTTCTCGATGAGTTGAGCGGTAGCACTATCGGTAACTGCGTTAACCAGAGTGCTTGCGCCAACACGAACAACTTGCAGTTGTCCGCCATAAGAGAGGAAGTTTGTAGCGGTGAACCAGAACTCCGCATTATCTGCATTGGGAGCTCCAAAAGTCTCAAGGAGACCTTTCTCGTTCAGAATGTTTGTAATTTCGTTTACTGGACCTCTTTCAAAAGGTCCAACAATTGCACCAACGTTGTCGATAGTACTATCGATACGTGCGTTGGTTAGGTCGCGTTCTTTAATAACAACGCCAGGTGATACTTGCCCTGCCATCTTGTATGTCTCCTGAAAAGATTCCAGTGTAGTCTTAAGTTATTTATTATTTTAGACCTTTCAAACGGGGAAACAGGACGTAATCACCAATCTGGGTATTCCCAACCTCTCTCAAAGGCACGACTAGATCGTCTATACCCTTTGTTTCTTTGGATGGTGCACTCTTTGCATTCGTATGAATATGACGATGGGACTGGTCCTTTATCTTTTCTTGTACGATAAAAACCATCTACTAGATCTTTTGTCTTTCCACAGGTTCTACACTTCCTTTCAACGAATAGTAAGTGCTCTAATGAAAAGTCGTTATCTAGATCCATCGTATTAAACAAACGGTAGCATATAATCCACAGAATACTGTTTCGATCCATACTCATCTACCTGCCATACATTTCCATCTTCATCGACGATAGTTTCCTCTTGCAAACCATTATCCATAAAACCGAATGGTGCCATATCCTGTTCGATTTCATTCTTGCGTTCGTCGTAGATTCTCTTCCTAATATCTTGATCTGACATTTCACGGAAGTAATCTTGCATAACAATCCACGCAAAGATCACGTTGCACATAACAAGGTCATCGTGATATCCTTCGTCTGCTTCAAAAGAATCTTTCTTCTGAACAAATGTGGTTAGTTCGGCAATGGTTTCATAATCATTGATCATCAGTTTATCTTCTTCGATCAATGCTTTGAGGTTGGAACAACCAATCTTCTTCACAGTCTTAGACATCTTGACACCTAGTTGTGTCTTGCCACCAGAGAATCCCATACCTAAGATCTGTCCAGCACGTCCGCGCATTGCGCACATCAGAACATTGTCGTATTCCAGATCGTAGTTGATAATAGTTGCAACCTGATCACCAATATCGTTGACTTCAACACATATAAAAGCGCTGTTGTAATTTCTGGCAACGTCTACTATAATGTTCGGGAAGAGGAGGGGTTTGATTTCGTTATTACGATACTTGCCCACCATCCTATATGGAAACTCTGTTGTATCAAAGATACAGAATGCAGAGTAGTCTAAGGATGAACCCCGTGAAACATCTACTGTTATTACATAGTTGTGCCCCTCCTTGCGTGGCTCATATATGTCGAGTCCCGCGTTCCTTGTGATAGGGGTGTCAAAAGACAGAGACTTAAGTTTACTAGGTGCGATTAAAGTGTCCTGCGACCCTAGGAATTCGCACTCAAACTCTTGAGTAAACTGTCGTTTGGAAGTGTTACGAATGGTCTGTTCCTTCCATTTGGCATCTCTACCAGGAACTTCTGACCAGTGTACTTCCGTTGTTACATATTCGTTTCTATCCTTCAGGGCATCGTTCCACATCTTGTAGAACATATTCATCCCGTTGGGAGTAGAAATGATAATTACTTTTGATTTCTGACCTGAACTAATCGTCGGATAAACGGAACTAAAAAACTGATCGCAAATATGGTTGGGGATAAACGCAAATTCATCAAGAAAGATAACGTTAAAAGACATACCACGGACAGCAGAGGCACTAGTAGAAGCTGCCATAATTTTTGATCCATTTTCTAACTCCAGTGATCCTCTGTTCCACGCTACAATCCCCTGCTGCATCCAACGCGGCAAGTTTTCATAACTTAACTGCAAACGAGATAACATCTCACGTGCAGTAGCTGCTTTGTTTGCAAGAATAGCGATATTAACGTTATCATTAAATAACGCATAATGCAACAGGTAAGTCGTCACAATAGTGGACTTACCTGACTGCCGTGGAAGTTTGGCAATGTTAAATCTATGCCTGTGAAACTTCCACATCATTTCTTTCTGAAAGTCATACATCTTGAAAGGCACGAGACCTGTGTCGATGTTGACGATCTTCAAATATTTGCCAGCAAAATATACAGGGTTATCCCTGCACTTAATATACTCAGCAACTTGTTCTTTGGTAAAGTTCTGAGTAGTATTAGCTTTCTTTAGATTGGGATTACCAAGATATATGTCACTCTGTGCAGGCATTTATTCTTCTAGAAATTCGGGTTCATAAAGAGGGCAGGGTTCTTCTGCCAAGGTTTCATTCTTTTTCTTTTGGAGTTTGCGCTGTAGTTCGCGCATCTCCTCTTCCTCTAAAACCTCTTGAGCCATTCCCCAAGAGTTAGTCTGATTGTTGTTCATCGGGTTTCGTAGCAGTAGCGTGTTCGATGTTGTATTCTTGCATCATAGCAAACAACCTCACCTTCATAAGGTGCAACCAATCCTGCTCTTCAGCGGGGCGAGCAGGAGATCCAGGCCATTTTTCAATAGAGTAGCAGACGTGTGAGTACATCGCACGAACTTCGTCGATGCCCATAAACATCTGCATACACCATTCATCACTATGATCGTAGTCGTCCATTAGGAAACGTGTACAGTACCGATCATTCCCGCACCTTTATGGGGATCACACCAGAAGGTGAAATCGCCAGACTCTGGGAATGTCACTTCAAAACTTTCTCCACCTGCAAAGGCGAGACCATCGTGAGACCACTCAGGGTGATCTTCAATAATAACATTATGAGGAGGAAGCATACCGTTGACAAAAGTAACGGTGTCACCTGCAGAGATATTAATTTCTGAAGGTTCAAATACTAGGTTGCCATTAGCACCCATAGTAACTTCTACTGCCCACGCAGGAGCAGCGAGGAAAAGAACAGCAAAAAGAGAGATAATAAATTTCATTTGTCGATGTATTCTTTGATAACTTCTAATTGATCGTGATAGTGGGAGATCTGATCTAGTTCTGCTTCGATAGCAGACATAACGTCAGGGTGTTCACCAATACCAACTGGGTTGGCAAGGTAAACCTCAACGTTCATTCTGTGCTTTTTGATTGCTCCCATAGCGTGTGCTTTGAGAGCATCTAACATTTCGCGTCTCATAATAGGGTACCTCTTGTTCTACGAATTTCGCGCAGTTCTTCAAAGTCTTTTTGTTTGGTTCCACCGTCATACGACCAAGCGTAACCTTCATCAATCATCTGTTCATTTAGTGATAATTCTGCATCTCCAATATATAACCAACCAAGAAGGCGACCATACTTACCCACGCCACCAACCAGTTCAGTTCTAACAGTAAGTTCATCGTCTCCACTGATAGCACCATCTAACTTATCCTTAAGCCAGTTTGTTGCGTCAATACCGAGCGCTTTTTCTTCAAGGTCTCGTGTTCGTTTTTCTGGGGTATCAACCCCAGCAACTCTAACTCTCTCCTTTTTATAAAGGTCAAAACCGAGATCGATAGTAACATCGATGGTGTCTCCGTCGAGTACTTTATCTATTGAGACAACTCTAAAGTTGTAACAACTCTTACGACTCGGGGGTGTCATCGCTCCCATCTTCTAGTTCCTCAAAGGCATACTTCATAATGGTATATATGTAATAAGCAACTCCTGCCAAGAGTATCACTAGCATCCAGATGATACTCCAGGTAATATCGTTGGGATTTGCCAGGGGGCGAAGAAATAAATTCACGCGGGGAAATCCCAATTAGTAATAAAGTCTATCTTATTGCAAGGTCCCCAAGTTCCACTATCGTAAAGGTAAGGAGCAGTACGAACAGGGCAAGACTCACCAGTGCAAAGAAGATCATCTACGATTCTCCAAGACTCTAAAACTTCATCAGCGTGGACAAAGTGTGATTGATCTTGGTGAAGAGCAGCATATAATAAACGAACATATCCATCCATAGCACCTTCAGGATATGGGTGAGTGAGTGTTGCAGTCTCTACATTATTAGTCAAACCAGGAGCCTTCATATCGATACGAATGTCTAGGTGAGGATCTGGTTGGAACCTCATCACAATACGATCGTTATATTCGTGTCCCTCAAAGATTTGAATAGGTGGTGCTTTGAGTTTAATAACTACCTCAACACACTGATAAGGCATTCTCTTACCAGTCATAAAGTAGAATGGGACATCTTGCCATCTCCAGTTGTCGATGTAGATATCACCTGCCACAAACGTTTGAGTCATCGAATGTGGATCAACACCTTCTTCGGTGCGATAGGATTTATATTGTCCCGTAAGTAATTTGGTTCCTAGACGAGCAGCAGAAAGTACTTTTGTTTTTTCTCTGCGAATCTCCCTAGCAGTATTTTTGCTTGGTGCTTCCATTGCAATCAATGACAAAACCTGTAGCATATGGTTTTGTAGCATATCTCTTACAGCACCAGCACCATCATAATATTGTGCTCTACCTTCACACCCAATAGTTTCAGTTGCAAAGATCTGTACTTCTTCTATGTACTGACGGTTCCAAAGTGGTTCCAGAAGAATATTGCTAAACCTTGTAGCAAGAATATTGTTGACAGTATCTTTACCAAGATAATGGTCAATGCGATAGATCTGTTTTTCGCGTAGATGTCGCTCAACCACAGACTGTAAATGATTAGCAGATTCAAGGTCGTGCCCAAAGGGTTTCTCCACAACCACACGCGATCTTTCTGGGTTGTCGAGGAATCCTGCTTCTTTGAGATTGATGATAGCATCCGCATAAGTTTCTGGCGGTACGGATAAAAAATAAGTAGTATCTTCGCTAGGATCGTGTAAATGATTTAGACTTTCTTTGCAGGATAAATCACATTGGATAAAATCCATCCAGTCTGTAAATTCTACTGGATAGTCTCCCAATCTTTTCAACCAATCTTCTTTGGTGAGTTCTCTGCGAGATGCACCAACAATCAATAGATTGGGTGGTAATAGATCTTTGGACCATAGATCATATAATGCTGGAATTAGTTTTCGCTTTGCAAGATCTCCAGTTGCACCAAAGATAACAATACGTCTACTAATGGGCGGTTCCGTTTCCGTCATACTTTTCTGTGTCATAGTAATCATTTTCACCTTTTCGTATCCCGAAGTATATCGTGGATAGTACAAAGGGTATTGCTCCCCAAAGAAGGACATCAGAGAAATTCATTTTTATCGCTTAGTCCAAGGGACCGTAAGTATTCAATCCACCAATCGGGATTTTTCCTAGTTTTCCAATTCGGAACAGGTTTACCCTGCTCCGAATAATGTTTATATAGTACATCATCTATAGTCTGTGCGATCTCCATATTCCTCTTCCTCTTCATCAACATCCTCATACGGGTTTGCCACGTAGGGTCCTCGTTTTCGTAGAGGTTCTTTTCTGACATAATCCGTTTCAGCATTTACGGCAGACAACCAAACAGCAACTTTCATAACAATGAAGATGATAGCAAGGGGGGATAGGCACGCTACCAAGATGACTGGTTTCATCTTACGTTATGCCCTCCGAACATCTTCCTCATACCATTTAGTACCTTGTCCCCAAAAGTGCCCAGGTTGCGAGACGTAAAACGCTCAAACAACGCCGCACTAATGACAGGAGTGGGTACACCCAAATCGACAGCGGCATTAACAGTCCAGCGACCCTCACCGCTATCGGAAACTCCTCCATCGAACTTACTAAGCTCTGGATCGCCCCGAAATACATCCGCAGTAAGATCAAGTAACCAACTGCCAACCACGCTACCGCGACGCCATAACTCAGCCACTTCAGCACAATCAATATCGTACTGATAATTTTCTGGATCTGACATTGGAGCGACTTCTGCATCTCCTTCCATAACATAACGAGATCCTAAATCTGCATTGTGTAAGATATTAAATCCTTCAGCATACGCTTGCATAATTCCATACTCAACACCGTTATGGACCATCTTCACAAAGTGACCTGCTCCGCTAGGTCCGCAGTGTAACCAACCGTACTCTGCAGATGTTGCACCCGAATAAGGGTCTGTTCTGGGAGTACTCCCGATGCCTGGTGCGAGTGCCCTGAAGATAGGAGCACAGACGGATACTGCTTGATCTGCACCACCAACCATAAGACAGTATCCACGCTCCAGACCGTAAACACCACCACTAGTACCACAGTCAAGATACTGGATGCCCAGGTTCTCAAGACGTTGTGCTCTCCTCCTGGTATCCTTAAAATTGGAATTGCCATTATCAATAACAATATCGCCAGGCTTAAGAAATGGTAGTAACTCATAGATAGTTGCTTCTACAGTTTCTGCTGGGACTACCAGCATAAAAATGCCAGGGGTGGATGAAGAGTCGCCAAAAGTTCCGCGACCAGTGTGTACTACTTGAGCAAGGCTTTCCAGAGAAGTGGTATATCCACTGATATAACCCTCTTCATATTGCTGCGCAGCTTTTTGAACATTGTTACGATAACCGTGTACTTCAATTCCAGCTTTGATCATACGGCGAGACATACCCTCGCCCATACGACCTAGACCAATCATTCCTACTTTCATCCTTTAACCTCATTTTGAAAATATTCTGGGAGTGGACATCCCTTAAAATCATTTACAGTATCAACTGCTAAGACAAACATACAGGCAAATCCTAAACAGAAGGCAAATAACATTTGAGGAAAATTGTAATTGCCCATATGTGCGGTTGGATCTGGAGGATCATTGTGAGGATGAATCATCCTCTCTATTTCCTTCCGTCTCTTCTTCTTTTCCTCTTCGTTTGGCATTGTGATCTCCTTTAGTGAAGGGTTCCCAATGTTGCCATCCGTAATGATGAACTGCCCACATACCTATAACAGGTACAAAGACGAGTGCTAAGCACATAGTGCCTAGCGAATATGGGTTGTTTAAAACCCACCTAGCAAAGTGTGGCATTAAAGCAAGATAGCACCAATAACGAAACCTTTTCCGAATGCAATCCAAGCAATCTGATAATCAGATAGTTTAAACTTTCGTTGCATTCTCCTCATCATCATTTCATCCCAAATCAGAATGTTTTTGATGACCTTCATTATTTTAGCTCCTTTATTTAATTACTGCACGCCAATTTTGTTGATAAACACATAAACGGTGTATTTGTGACCGCTTGTGCTTGCAGCAACAGTGATTGGAAGATTGGAAGCTTGATCTTCTACTACTTGACCTTCAAAGTCAAACTCACCAGATCCACCTAGGACCATAACGGTGTCAGCAGCACGTTTCACATCGATGTGATTAGAAGAACCTGCATTGCTGTAGATGACCTTAGCAATCTCCATTTTTGCAGGAACTTGAGTTCTGGTTGCAACACCTTTGGATCCACTACCTCCAAAAGAATTGTCACCAGACTCTACAGTTACATCAAAAGAGAGATCAGCGTGTGTGATGTCAACAGTATTCTCTGTGACAATCTTGACAACAGCGTGACGCTGTGTGTTTTTCAAGACAGTTTTGGACATTTTTCGTAACTACTTTGTACTATTTAGATTTGGACCACTTGCTGTGAGACCAGCAACCATCGCGAACTCCGTACTCTCTCTTAAGATTTGGGTTAAATCTTTCAGACAATTTTCGCATTCCCGCCTTCTCCAAATCCGCAAGGATTTCTTTAAAAGGACGCATATTTATACTCTAATGTCTTCTTTCATTATTTATACCCTAAATATATTGAGGGTACATCTCTATAAAAATGAACAGACCACTATTATTGTTGGGAGTACTTACGTTAATCGCTGCTCCTGCACGCGCCGATATAACTCATAGACTCTCCTCAAGTGTGCAGTTAAGAGTAGATGCTGCGGCAACCGTAGCAGATCGAATTGGTTCAACCTTCAGTATTTCTGGTACAAATATTGATACTACGGACGGTAGTACTGCAAACACAGTTTCTGCTGGTACTATTACCTCTGGTGTATATTCTCCAGGAACTATTGCAGCAACCCAAGACACTCCAGGGGCTGCATTTTCTTTCCAACAGTCTTATACTCAGGCTGATGCAGTACCGACTTCTGCTGTAAGTATTGGTGGTGTTCCGAATTTCGGTTCAATTACGAGTACTGCAGCTGGCACCGCTGGCGACCTAGCTGGAACAATTACCAGCGCTGGTTTAACTACCGTGACCGCAGGTGGAGCTGGTACTACTGCTACGGGACAATTTGTTTCGGAGATTACTGTAGGCAATTGATGCAAAAAGGTGATCGTGATGAAAAAGATATCTTCGATCTCTTTGTTTGCACTGTGTGTGGTGGGTGTATTTGTCACACCTGCAAGTGTGCAGGCGGTCCCCGTGGTCCCAAACTTCACACAGGGCTCAATGACGAGCCACACGGAGACAACCTCCAAAGTGACTGAAACGATTAACTCTATAGATTATTCAACAGGATGGGAATACAGTGTAAGCGGAGTGAACATCACAAACGATGGTCAAAGATTAAATCCTCCAAGTACAACTTCAAGCGTGATTGTCAATCCGATGGGCGGTGTAGAAGGACAAGTGACTTCATCCGCCGCTGCGTTGGACTTCAGCAACACAAACAACTTCAAAATAGCAACTCCAGGGGAAGCGTTCCAGTTCACACAACACTACCGTGGACCAGGAGTAACGAACCAAACTGTTATTCAAAGGATAACGGAAGTTACAAGCGTAACCGACACCACAAGTATCTTTACCCAATAGCACTATGTCTAACTCAACTTGCGATTGCCCCTGCCACTCTGGCGGCAGATGTGGGGGGTGTAAGTGCAACAGCTAATCCAATCGCGAATAGCTCTGGCTCAGTGACCAACCAAGCCATTCAGGTTTTGCAAGGTCCGTATATCACTAACACATATGGGGGTGGAATTAGTTGTCAAGGACCAACTATGAATTTCACCCCATACATTACTCACTCGCAGAGTAATAAAGATCCGTTTGAACAAAGATATTTTGAACCTCAATACGACAACAGAGATTTTGAAGGTCGAACTGTTGAGGTGCAGAAAGTTGTAAAGAACTGGCCTTGGGAAGAGTGGTACGACAATAGAACTTATACTGACGCAGAGGGTAATGAAGTTCGTGCATATGAAGATGGTGCAGATATGCCCATTACTATTATGGAAGTTCAACCCGATGGAGTTCCCGACAATCCTGGCTCAGTGTTATGGGATAAACCAGTAAGAACTGGTGAGAAAATTAACTATAGTACCAACATAGGTTTATCTGCTACGTTATCACTACCTCTCGATGGAGGATTGCAAGAACGTTGTAAGGCAGCAGCAGATACACACAATCAACTACAAACTCAACTTGTCGCTAATAAGCGATTAGATTTTGAGATTGCGAGACTAAAAAATTGTGGCGAGTTAAAGAAAGCTGGAATATATTTTAGACCAGGAACAAAATATGCTGTTATTTGTTCTGATGTAATTGTCACAAATCCAGGCGGTGTAATCCCACCACATCGTCATTCTATCCCTTCGGTTTCAGTGCCGAACGCAACTTCTTTATCGCCTGATTCCGATCACGCTGCTCAGCAACCCGCTCCCGCAAGGACAATACCTGGGGCTTCTTACCCCGTAAGGCAGCAACCTTCTTCATCACCTTCTTCACAGTCGGTTTCACCACTTTTAACAGAAGATCAGCAAGAGGTTTTGCGAGCAGTGCCGAGGTCGTTGCCACAACCGCAATGGCCGCGGTAGTCGTTACCGCTTCTGGAGCAGGTAGATATTTTTCAGTCCAAGGAATTTCTTCTGCGGGCGGTTCACCTACCTCCTCAACTATCTTTTCACAGACCTTCTTAGACTCGTTATATTTCTCATCGAGTCCACAAGAGGGTCTTTTTGGTATCTGGGGAGATGGTGCAGCAGGTGCTGATGTATCTTCTGGTGGTGGGGGAGAGATCTTTGGTAGAGGAGGTTCCGTAGATTCAATGACTAATCGATTGGCATCGTAATCAATAGGATTGAAACTAGGAGTACCTGCATCACAAAAAGTACGAACACCATCTTTGTCTTCGTCCTTTAGTGTTTGGTTTTCATTACTATCAATATGTGCCTCAACGCAACCAGGGATATTGACAATAGGCACACCAACTCCCGACACGACTGGTGGTGCAACTGGTAGCATTGTGCTAGGAGGTGCAACTATCCATTCGGGCAAGACATTAACTTGAATATCTCTAATGTCGATATTCTTAATGCCAATGTCTATTTTTGGGATACTCACAGACCAGGAATGGCAGGCATTGAGGTGCTAACACCACCCGTAGCGCTAGGCATCTTAGGCATAGCACCACTGATCATTCCAGGAAGAGCATCAGTAATAGCTTCAGTAACTGCCGCAGTTGCTTTTTCTCTTGCTGATTCAATCAGAGAATCCTTGTTAAGGTATAGGTAAGCACTACCACCAACAACGGCAGCAGATACACCAAAAGACGCAATAGCAAGTATGTTGATAATTTTTTGCATTGTAAGTACTTCACTGTACTTTATTTAGTAGAAGGATTGCATTTTCCAGTTCTTCTTTATGATTCCACTCATCTTGTGCAACAGCAGCAATCTCTTTATCTTCTGGATGTGTCGCAAGATATTTAATATATGTCTCGAAAGCGTGCTCTTCTACTTTGACACTAACATCGTAAGCATTGCGAGGAGATACCCAATAATAAACCACGTTAACCCAATAGTAGATAAGGACGAGATGCTTGGCAACAAAACGATCGATAAAATAAGCGTTGCCACCCCTACTTTCCATAAGTTCCAAATGTTCTGTTTCATTTAATGTCTGAGCAAAATGTTCTTTCATCAAATAGATATGTTCTGGTCCTCGCAATCCCAGAGATTCTCTGAGATGTAGTACACTCAAAAAAGCAAAATAGGGTGCCCGAGCAATTTCCTCAAGCACCCAAAAACGTTGTATTTCCCTGCCACGGTACAGAAAATCTAGTACCGCGACAGTCACGTTGAGAACGACCGTGTTAAGAGTCTTCATCTACTTGGATAGGTTCTTCTATACAATCTTTATACATCTTAGCAAGTTGTCCACCTACTTGCTCTCCTTGTTCCGAACTAAACATAGTTACGAATCCAGCGAGTGCCCACCCAACAAAAGGTATTCCAGAAACAAAAGAAGCAGCTGCAGAACCCATACTAGCTCCTACAATCTTTCCTGTTTGTTTTCCACCACCTTCCGCCTGCAAACACGCTACGGTTTCGGCACTTAACTTTTTTCCATCAATAACTACTCCTCCCTCACCTGTATGTTTTGCACCGTCCATAGTATATTCTTCATAGGTTTGGATTTGTTGTCGCTGTAGTCCCAAGAAACCAGATGGTCGATCGGAAGTTCTATTCTCGATCATCACTTTAGGATCGTTTGCACGATACTGTATTCTATATCCATCTTTACTTGCCTCAACAGTGTAGGCATTGTAATCTTGGGTTGGCAGATTAACTACAGGCAACCCATTTCGTTGAACTAATAATCCTATCATTCCGACGTGTGACACTCCAATGAGTGCTCCCAATCCTATAGTGAACCACTTCATAGCATTATCCTTTCTTGTCCGTTGTCGGGGGTTGCAACACTAACGGTGCCTGTTCAATACGAATAGTTTGAGCAGGAGCTGTTGCCGCCGCCTTTTCAATCAGTCTCTCCATATCTGCTTTGGAGATAGAACCAGGAGGCATTTTCATAGTGCCATCACCACTTTTTTTAGCCGTTTGAACCCCGAACGTAGCTAAAACCCCAGTAAACACGCTGGCTATGAAAGTTGGATCGATTTTCTGTTGTGGTAATCCAGGAATAGTAACATAGTTAAGAGTAAGAATTCCGCCACTCCAAACTAAGATACCTAATCTTACCAAGGTACTGAGAACCATTAACTGTTCATCAGCATCTTGTGCTTTTTCTTTTAATTTACCAAAGGGACCTTTAGGTTTGGTCTCTGGTTTCTTCTGTTCTTCCGTCATTTTCTATCTCCGCATTTTTGAGCATTTTTGCAAGTTCTGCGGTACTTCCAACAAACATTGTGTTGTTCACAGTAGAGGGACCACGGGCATCTTTGCCCTCTTTCACTTCCTTGGTATCTTTCTGTAACTTCATCAACTTGTCAGTTGTGTCCGCTACGTTCTTAATCATTAAGGCAGCAACTTCATATGCTCTCGGATGATCCGAGGATGCCGCGACATCAAGAATACCGTTAAGTGCTTCCTGACCCTTTTCAATGAGAGAGTACAAATTGCCACGAGTATATTCGTAGTCCTTTGTTACATCCTCAGCCCTTTCGGGTTTTTTAGGTTCAACAGTCGCTTCAACAACATCAGCTTCCTCTTCGGGAAGATTTAACAGATCTTTCATATTATCTTCTAGTTTACTCATAACGCTTCAAATCCTTCATTGAAACCGAAGTTATCGTCAGGGTGCACATATGAATCATCAGCTGTGGTAATCTGACCATCGCCATCATAATCCTTTTTCGCTTTGGGAGTATATGTGAGGCGAGTATTCTTGCGACGGGTACCGTCTCCAAGATCTCCAATTTCTGCAATCGATTTTTTGATGACGCCAATATTGGTCATAGGACCATAGAGGTATGTCTTTACAGAAAACTGCAGACGATACTCCAGGTAGCGGCGCTGTCTAAAATCCCCATCATATTGATCAGTGTAATCAACACTGTTGAGAACTACAGGACAATCCTTTACTTCATCCATATCAGGAATCATCTTGATAGGAAGATTGAATGATGGTTGAAAGTAAGGAAGAATCTGTTCTAAAATAGCAAGACCGTCATCTTGTGATTTTGCCAGAATGCCTAATTCAAAACCAATATTATATGGCACAGGCATATATTGTTTACGTACTCCACCAGTAGCATCGTCAGTCTTTCTGTAAGTCTGAACAGGACTAGTTTTACGAGTAGCATCGTATGTGTAACTCGTCATCTCAAAGTACATTCTAGGAAGAGTCATCTGAGACTGTTTATCCAGATTCGGAAGATCTTCTAGACGTGCCAAAAATTTGTCCCTAGGACCATATGCCAGGGGGACTTTTTCTCGGACGATTTCATTACCATTTTCGTCCAGGTCACGGAGTTCGACATTATTGAAAATTGTGCCGAATGCGATAACCGTACGACGAATGGTACCGTTATAAAAGTACTGTAACATTAGAAACTACCTGTCTTATTACCGATTTCGCCAAAGGGATTTCTCTCAGAGAAGTCAATGACATCATCTGCTTTGAATTCAATTGTGGCGTTATCGTCATACTGAACACTCTCTATAGTGATAGTAGTAAACGATTGAATGGTACCGCTGCCATTTGGACCAGTGATGACTTCGTTCTCTTGGAACGATCCCTTAGGATAGACAACGGTAAGTTTACCAGTGCCAGCATCAAAGTCTACAACAGTACCAGAAGCACCACCAGCGGACGTAAAGTCTTCACCCTCAGAGAAGGTGCCAGTCACATTGGTAAGTGTGATTGGGAAGGTATATGCTTCTCTTTCTAACTGATCAACAGCAGCATCGCCAGTATCAAAGAGAGTGTTGCCACGCTCCATAATCTCAGCGGTGATTGTGTAGAAATACACTTTCCCCAATTGGAAGAAAGGCATTTCTTTCTCAACGAATTTGATCTCATAGTTATCCCCTGTTAAGGGATAGTGAATGATGTCACCTTCGTTAGGACGATCAGGTAGTTGTGGATTAGCAGCATCAACTTCACTCCACCTGTTGACAGAAACAACAAACGTTGCTTCGTCGGTGATGCGAAGACCGAACTTGGATACAAGTTCTGCTCCCATTCCACCAAATCCTTCTACATTTTGCAGAAGCATTTCTACAACATATATATCCTCAAACTTCGATAGAATGACATCATTCAAGACATCATCCTTGATCATCACCCGAGGAATGTATTTGACATCACTGCCAAATAGTTTGATTTGCTCATCTACAAGATCTTGTACAAGACCCTGCTCACCTGCAGTGCCACCGTGTAACGTTGGGAAGTAAGGACTAGTAGGCATTATCCGATCAGATCAAGGGGAGGAAGAGCGTAAGTAGAAAGGATCTGTTCTTCTATCTTTTCTAATTCAGCAACTGCTTCCGTGTAGATTTTATCTCCGTTAAGAGTAATTCCACCAGGAAGTTGAACGTTGTTGTACTTAGTCAAGTTAGTACCCCACTGCCGTTTTATAAGAGCAGTGAGATACTTTTTGAGGAATGGATCGTTGTAGACTTGAGTGTATGTGTTGGGATCTAAAGCACGATAACACTCAATGATAAGGAATTCTCCTTCTTTAATATCTTCAGATGCTGTATCAAGATAGAGACGATCTTGTCTCTGGTTAAATCTATACTGGATAAACGTGCCGTTGTTCAGCACAAAATCAAGAGTCTCCAGATAACTCTTGGTCATATAATAGTTGAGGATATCAATAGACCCAAAGTGATAGAGGTCGTTAAGAAAAATTTGATACTCAATCCCAAAAAGATTACCTCTAATACCACTAGACTTAATACCAAAAATGCGATTAATCCCATAAACGTGTTCAGGGACAGGGATATAGTTATCCCTTTCAACCCAGTCGGTAGAACCCACCGTGGTAGTTTGGTTTGACGTTTTGAATCTAGTGACATCATCAGCAGTTATTTCGTGTTTCAACAGCATCTTCTCTGTGCCGTTGTAAGTCCACTCAGCAAACTTCTGTAAGGCATCATCAGTCAGGTCATCAATCTGCTCAGTTGCCACATTCACCTGCAGCACAGGTTGACCTAATTGCCTTAGACAATATGCTTGTAATTCAGCTCTCGTACTTGGTGACGCCATCACACAAAAATACCCTTCATATCTATTTAGACGTGAAGGGTATTGAGGTTATGATGTGATGGTCAGGAAGGAGTAGTCTCTGTGAGGAGTTCTCGTTCGACTTCTTCAGATTCTGCAACGGGTGCTTGCTGATCTTGCAGAATGTTCAAACCCTCAACAGCGCCTTGAAGCTTGAGATAACGCTCCTTTGCAGTATTGAGTTTGGTCTCCATCTCTGCAATTTCCTTCATCAGATCTTTCATCTGCGAAGAAAAATTAACAATTAGTTCTTCGGTATTCATCGTGGACATTAGAGAAAAAAAGAAGGGGGCGTAAGTGCCCCCCTAGTATAGAGTATTTAGTTGTCTTCGTCAATCGGTTTCCCGAATTATGCCTGAGACTCACTCCAGGAAATACGACCCGTGACGGTAAAGGGTGAGGAGTTGTTCACACCCGTAAGGTCCACAGGTTCGGCAACCACAGTCAGGAGGTCAGGTCCGTTCGGGAAGATACCGTCGCCACCAAGGATGGAGTTACCCATCTCAATGATAGAACTAATATCGTACGAGGTAGAACCAGTACCACGCTTACCAGTGTTGTCGATCGAACCACCAGCAGCACGGAAGGAGAAGATCTCAAGACCGCCTGCGTAGGTGTCATCCACCGTGTGCTTGATCAACTGGGACAGTGACGGAGGTGCCACATCCAAGTAAGTATCAGACGAGAGCGATGGGTTCAGGATCAGTTTGACCTCACACTCGTGCGTGTTCACAACGTCAAGAGAGTTGAGTTGCAACTGCATTCGGTTGATGATCTCACGTTCACCCAGTGAACCAGACAGGGAGGAGTCCACAGAAGGAGACAGGCGAATAGACACCAGCGGAATCTGCGAAGGCACCGTGTTGTCCGTACCCGCGACTGCACCAACAGCGAAGGTGGTGGAGGAAGGAACAGACGGGTTACCAACATCACCGTAGATGATGTTATATCCTCTGTTGTACTGGAAGGTAGTGTTGCCGTTAGCATCGATGTACTGGAAGTCAACCTCCAGGCGACCAGAAGAAACTCTGGAACGATAGATCGAGCGACCATCCACCCACCAACCGTTACCAACAGTTGCCTGATACACGGTAGTACCCTGTGTCAGTTTGCTAGCTTCACTAGTTGGGAAGTACGTTCTGATGTAGAAGCGCATATTACGTGACCAACCTTCACCGATCTGCCACTGAGACAGAACCGTGGAGTTCTGGTTGGTTTGTGCACTTTGCGCAACTTCGTTGGTGAACTTAAGCAGGTTACCAGATGCAGTGAACAGGTACGCTTTATCACTGTCGAATCTACCATCAGTGATAACGGAAGTACCCCAGTGGAACAGGGACGGAATGAACGTCGGAATTCCAGTGTTCTCAATCTCATAACGTGCGGGCAAGTTACCAGATCTGAAGTATGCTTCCGTCAAGCGGTTGTTGTGCTTGAATTCGTGCACGTACTTCACGTGACCGTTCTGATCCTTGAATCCGAAGCGGATCTTACCTGCACCATACCAGGAGTAGTCCATATACGCCATCTGGATCTTAGTAATATCCAGAATGAAACCAGAAGGACCAGACCCGTCACAGTTGTCGTGGTTCCAAGAACCCTGAGGTGCCTTGGTGTTGATCGTCTTCGTGAGGATGATGTTGGAAGCAGTGATACCCTTGTACTGCGGTTGGATAACCAGTTGGTTATCGTTGACCACGCGGATAACCTTGTGGGACTGACCACGGATAACAATGAAGTCACCGTCAGACAGCTGCGAGAGGAATGCGGTGTCATCACCCGTAACCACGTTGTTGTTTCTAGTCACAGACACGCGACCAGTCAACTGAGTGGTGGAGGAACGACGGACACAGTTCAGAACGGAACCATCGTACTCGAAGTACATACCATTCTGGAAGTCGTACATACCGCAGCGGACATTGGAGTTAACCCAGTTGAGTACGTGATACCCGAGGAAACCACCTGCAGCAGATGCAGTAGGTGCATTATCGAGAAGGAACGTGAAGGTAAACTCGTTAACGACAGTGGCGACACTACAACCACCGTTGTAGGAATCGTCTGTAGCATCCACGAAGCGCAGGTTGGTGCCAACCTCAAGGTTGTGCGGCAGCTTCGTCTCGACGATAACGCGGTGATAGGTCGTACCATCCACGTAAGGCGAGTAGTATGCGCGTACAGCGGGTTGTTTCGGACAGAAGTTGATAGCGAGTGAACACTGGATACCTTTACCTGACTGGTAACGGAAGTATCTACGTGTCTGTCTAACAATCTGACCGTCAGGAGACTTACTAGTACCGATCTCCATACCACCGTCAAACGGTCTGTGGAGGAAGAATCCATCTGGTCGCACGTAAATGGCGGTGTCGATGAAGTACTCGGTATTACCAGCAGAGTTGACAGCACCTGTCGTGAAGGTTGCTGGGTCCGCGAGAAGAAGTTCCGTATCGTCTTTAATTGCAGAGATGGTAGTCTCAACAACAGTAAACGTTGTAGCAGAGTTGTTATCGATATAACGGAAAGTATCGTTAACTTTGAAGAATCTGGTGAAGGTGGTATCGGTACCAGTCACGATTCTAGAACCAGACTGAGTAGCGATAGTACCGCCGCCCACGACCTGTCCATCCATATTGGTATGGATCAGTTTCTGCAGAGGAGTCTGCGAACCACCAGTAGTGAAGTTAACGAAAGTACCTGCAACTGCAAGTGCTGCAGTCTCAGCAAGTTGGATGTGATCTTGGTCAACCACGATCACGAAGTAGTCGCGGTTATCAGTCAGACCACCGATGGTAGTACCACCAGCATCCTGATAGATGAGACGTTGACCAGTCTTCATAAAGTGATCTTGGATATTCAACGTGTGGTTGGTAGTATCAACGTTACCGCCGCTACCAGTGTCACGTGCGTCGAAGGTCTTAGTCGTAGGAACGATCTGGAAAGGAACTTCAACAACCAGTTGAGTATCAGACTTAACTTCGTTGACGTTGTATGCACCGTCAGTAGCACCGAACGCAGCAGTCTGGTTCTCAAACACTTGATTACCAGAACCAGCAGAAGTAACGTCAATAGCACTTCCAGGATAGCTGAAGGAAGCAGAGTTACCCAGAGCGAAACGATCGTTAGAAACGACCTTCACGTAGTACTGAGAGTTCGGAGTCAGGTTGCCAATTGCAGTACCTGCAGTGGTGTAGAACAGACGCTCACCATCAGACAGGTTATGGTTCTCATAGTAGAAGGAGTTACGTAAGGGGTTAGCAAACGTACCAGTCATACCATAGACACCACGTGCATCAATAAGGCGATATGGTGAAGAACCAGTGCTAGACTTAATTCTGAAGCGGTTATCATCCACACGCTCCACATACACAGTTGCAGGGAGAGTCAACGTGGCGATATTGCTCTCGTTAGAATAGTAACGAGGATCAGCACCAGAGACCTTAGTAATGGTAACGGAGTCGTTAGTAACGGCACCGTGAGATTCTGCGTAGAAAGTATCGTCATCATTAGAACGATCCTGAACCAGCATTAAGAATGCGTTACCATAGTAGTCTTGGTTGTAGTTCCAAACCCAGGAACCGTGACCACGATAGTATGCCCACCACCAGTCGTAACCATATCTGAAGTGGAAACCAGCGTCATTACTCATAGAGTAGTTGTAACGCCATCTGTTAGACCAGTAAGTACTTCTGTCGTACAGAGGATTCCAGCGACCATTGGTAAGAGCCGTCTCAGACTCAGGCAGATAGTCACCATAGTTCCAACCAGGAGACCAACCCCAAACGGAGTTACCACCGTTATACCAGTTGTTGTTGAAACGACCGTCGTAATTGGAGTTATTCAGTTCGCCAGAACCATTGTACTGACGACGGTTCATCGTCAGGTAGTAACAGCGGTTCCACTGAGAGTTGGAAATACCACGGTTGCTGCTGACATCCCAGAAGTCGCGACCAGAGTTGTTGGCACCATAGTTCCACGCCATCCAACGATAACGCCAATACCAGTCCCACCAGGGTTTTTCATCGGTAAGGTATCTGTGAACCAGAGCGAAGTTATGCTTACCGTAAGTATACGTTGCAGCATTTCCTTGCAAGGAACTACCATCATTCTCCAGATTGATGATACCGTTCTGACCAGGGTTACCACCGTTGGTAGCAGCGAAGTAAGCGTTAGACAGTTTAATAACTGCAGTACCACCATCAGCGGATGAAGTAGATTCAACTCTGGTGTAGTACACACCGTTACGCTGGAGGTTTTCAATACAATAATCTCCAGGGTTCGGATAGTACAGCATACAGTATCTGTTACGAATACTGTTTGCGTTCGTACCCGTCAGGGTGATAGTGCTGTTGGTATAGTCAATGTTGGAATCATCGACAGTCCACAGTGCAGTCGGTTTGTGATCATATGGTTGGAACTCAGCCATATTCGGGTTGATAGTACCCGAGAAGGTGTTCTCATAGTCGATCACAGGACGACCATCAGGTGCCTGAGCAGTACCATTGTTAATGCTCAGAATCTTCGGAGAAATCGTATTCACGAAGTACAGAGAAGTACCGTTCTTGAATCCGTTCTCGTAAGAGGTAGACAGAACCACTTTAGTAGTGGTTGCAGGAGTGAAGTTGATCTCAAAACCAACTCCAGTGTTGCTAGGTGTAGCATCATATGCATACAACGTAGCAGGGGTGTTATCGGTAACGTAAATACGAACATAAGAGCCCGCAGTACCTTCAGTACCGTTAACATACACACCATCAGTGTAAGCAACACCACCACCGTGGATACCATCGGCAGTAGTAGAAACACGGAATGGGTGACCGATGAGAGTAGAGCTACTCACATCGAAAATATACATACCGTTCTTGTTCAGAACGAATGGGTCTCCACCAGGAATGTTGCCGTCAATAGAGAAGTAATCTTGTCCACCTGCATTCTCAACAGTGACGGTATATTCAAACGTATCAGCAACGATGCCCTTATCTGTTTCCAGGGTAATGGCAGAACCCTCATAAAACAGACCAGGAATGATAGAGGTGTAAGAACCAGCAACGTTAGCAGTAATAGACTGCGTTGCACGAGACTTATACGTAAAAGTGGTCGGAGTAGGTACCGACTGAATAAGATAGGTACCCTCAGCGGTGGTTGATGCCAGACCAGTAACCACAATAGGAATACCAGCAGTCAGAGAGTGCTCGTATAAGGTGGTAACTGTAACCTGCGAGGAGGTAGCAGTAGTAGCGACACTTTCGATATAAGGAATCGTGGTGTCAGAAGTAGACGAATAAGTAGAAGGAATGTTGTTAACTAACTGCAGCGTCTCCCACTTAGTTGCCTGCGGACCATATTCAAAGTCCGTGTCAATCATAGTTTCGGGGTTTGACACCCTCAACTTAGACACTGGATCGACGAATGTTTCCGACGGTTCAAATTCTGCAGCGTGACTTTCGATGAAGATCTGAAGTTGATCAGTCGATGCCATCGTGCTAGTATCAGTAGCAAATTTGATGACCGTCTGTTCAAACTCCGAATTGAAGTCACAACCAGTTGTATCTGCAGTTGCTTGGAATCCCTTAGTAGGGTCCGAGAAGTTATACAGAATCTGGTTTTTTGTTACGTTGGTGATGAGCAGAACTCTCTCACCAGTAACGTTGTCGTTGATAGTTACCGTGCCTCCCGTCAACGATACGGGATCATATGGCACAAATGTATAATCTGTGACTAGTTTCTTTGCCATTTTTGGACCCTAGGTTCTTGTATTTAGAGGTAATTCAACCACCAAGTGCGATGGACAACGCAGCGATCTGTGATGTGATACCCACACCACCGATTTTAAAAGTCTTGTTCGTGCCCGTTAGGTTCACGTCGCCACCGATGTCCAGGTCCCCAGTGATGTTCCCCGTCGCAATGTTGCGCAGGTTTCTTGACCCGTCAACGATTTCTGTGCCAGCGACCGCTAAACCGTTCTTGGCATTAAAATTGATGTTTGACGTTGCCATCGTGGTTCCCTTTCCCCCCGATAGTATCGGATATAGGTTTTCAAATTCTATTTATACAATCACACATTCATTGAGAATCGTGTAAATTGAATGAAAGTACCTACAGTAGACGTTGCTTTCACCAGAACATTACTGCCACTCATCTCTACATCGAAAGTAGCAACTGCATTACCAGGATTGGTGTGAACGTCAGCAAACATAGTGACGAAAGCATCAGTACCATTATGAGTCACAATGATCTCACTGGTGGAAACATTGCCGCCATATGAAGCGTGCACCAGATATTTTGCTCCTCTTACGCTAGCACCTGCCAAGGTATCAAACGTCTCCGTGGCGCTAGTCGTAGTAACAGTTCCTGCAGAAATACCAGTGTAATCGGTGATGTTAATATGATCACTGTTATTATTAGTCTCGATTAAAACTCGATCACTAGTTTTAATTTGACCTGTAACGGTAACAGCATTGGTAGCAATTACATCTTGCATCAAATGAATTGAAGAAGCTCTAAGTTCTAAAGATGCAGATGCTTGACCACCTCTATGCAAAGAAAGATTAGTGTTAGAAGTGCTGATCTCTGTATATGCAGCGTCTTCTTTAATGGTCAGCGCATTGTTGAGAAGACATTCGTCATTTGCTAACTGAATAGAACCCAGGAGATCTAAAGCAGTAGATCTCAGAACTAAGTTATCGTTAGAACCAGTAATTAAAGATCTATTACTGGATGTGCCAAACACGACACTATTGGTGGGACTGATCTCAAGATCACCACCAGAAAGACTTAAAAGATTAAATGGAGATGCAGTACCAATACCAACACGGTGATTGATTTCATCTACCACAAGAGTAGAACTATCAATAGCGATAGCACCATTAACCAGAAGACCACCCATTGTAAAGGTGCCACCCTGATTAAGTTTTACCGAATTGATGGTACCGTCAGAAGGTTCACCAACATCGATAGTGTCACCGATCACCAGTCCAAAGAAGTCAATACCTGGGTTCGGTGGATCAGAGAATGTAATCTGATCATTATTGATTTGATAAGCAACGTTCGCTTCCTGCAGAACACCACCGAGGGAGATAAGAAGTTGCAGTGGCGAACCAGGATAGATTACCTGCCCACCAACACGCAAATTGAAGATGTTCTGCACACCGTTAAACTGTGCAGCAACGTCATCCAACTTGCGGATATTACCAATTTTGGGAGTAACGCCTAGATACGCCATTTCTTTTTAATTATTTATTAGGTGATAATAAACTTACCGTCAGTGCCCACGGTATTTTGAGCACCACCAACACCAGCAGGACCCCTACTAGCATCGGCATTATTACCAGGAGTTTCATTATTTCCTGCTAATGTAGACCCAGCGATAATTCTGGTCTGGTCGATGAAGCTTGCGCCACCACCACCACCGTGACCATTTGTATCACCTGAACCACCGCCACCACCTCCGTAGTAGCCACCACCGCCGCCACCACCAGGATAGATTAGCAGTGAACCTGCTCTACCACCTGTCAATGAACCGCCGTCTAATGCATCAGTAAAACCAGCGAAACCTCCCTCAGTTTGGGAACCTCCGCCACCACCTCTTTGATCGAAGAGTTGACCAATTTGTCCATTAAGACCGCCACCAGCACCGCCACGTTGGTCAGCACCAGCACCCCCGCCACCAGCTGCAATCAAAAGAGCATTTGATTGAACAGCAGAATTTCTGAAGATACCAGTGTATCCTCCACCACAACCTCCCCAACGTAGTCCACTATAACCACCTAAAGCACCACCACAGTGACCGCCTTGGGTGACCGAACCTGATGAACGGGGAGCACCACCGCCACCAACACAAATGTAATATTGTTGCGATGACTCTAGAGTTAGACCACCTGCAGTATATCCAGCACCACCACCAATAGAACCAACTTCCGCTCCTCCTGCACCACCTGCACCCCACATAGTAAACTGAACAACAAAAACAGCATCCGCAGAAACAACAGTTTCTAAAAGATACTCACCTTGCTGTAGGGTTAAAGAACCCTGAGTGTCTAAATTGTGGTTGATTACAGGATCACCATTTTGAGGGGTGACTCTGATTGTACGTGCTGGTTCAAAGGGGGTTTTACGAATTTTGGAGGTGTCGTAAAATGGACGCAGATGTCCTTCATCGGTCATATTGTCTAACCGACTTTCGTAATTTTCAGTCTTAAGACTACCGACCCGAAAAGGCATTATGACTCCTTGTCGCCAATTAGAATGATTGTGACTTTATTGGCAGTATCTGCCAACCCATAGATAGCATCGTTCTCGTCTTCCAGAACGATAGGGTAATTTAGTTCTACGTAGAACGTTTCACCAGAACTCAGTTCCTGACGAACAAACTGCTGAGGTTTAGTCGCAGCATCGATAGTATCGAGTGCTCCAACATTATCTTCAGCAAGATATAAGTTGACAGTCTCTGTAGTAGTGTTTCCGTTGAAAACTACAAAACCTTTAAAATAGGTTTTAGTTTGCGCAGGGTTCACATATAATGTACCAGCAGTACCAGCAGGAACGAACATAATGTTCTTTCCACCCTGACCTGCAAGTTTTCCTCTTGAAAGTGCCATTGAATTAGACCTCCGTGGTATTTAGCTAAACAACCAGATGTCCCGCATTTCATTGCGGTCACTGAATTCCATATTTACGGTTCCATCGATATTGCTGCTAGCAACCACAAGGTTGTAACCAATATCAGCAACTTGGGTAGCAGGGAAAATAACGTTACCAAGACGAATCCTATGAGGTACAGTACCGTTAGGATTGACTTGAATATTAACCCCGTTAATAGATGCATTATTTAGAGTGGGGGTTTCTAATGTTCCACTAGAAGCATCTGCTTTTAAGGAGATGCTGTTATTGATGGTAGTTGCAAAGTTAGGGTCATCCCCCAACGCTGTACTTAATTCTTGTAATGTATCAAGTGCAGCTGGTGCCGACCCAATGAGATCAGCAACCTCTTGACGAACAAAAGCTGTAGTAGCAATTGTAGTGTTGTTGGTGTTTAGGGACTGAGTAACACCAGTGGAATTACTTGCAATATTAACAGTAGTTCTATTAGATAGACTACCAATAGAATTTTCAGTGGTAATATATCCCTGAGTTGCCACCAGGATATCAGTAGTAGTCCCACCTGGGTCGTCAGCAAAAATGTGGAAGTCATTGCCATTCTGAATTAACCTTGTTTTGCCACCAGTGTCTGATGACTCAAGGGTAATAGTTGGCAGAGTTTGTGCTTTTACTCTAAGACAATTGCTAGTGCTAGAAGCACCGTCGATGTCAATCTTAAAACTAGGAGAGAAATTACCGACGCCAATAGCACCGTAACAATCAATGTCTCTGACATTTATATCGTCTGTTTGTAGTAATTCGACAGCACCAGATCTTCCATAGAAAGAACTAACAGCGCTGGTGGGTCCAACTAATGACGAAGAGAATCCGATATGAGTAACTTCGATATTAGATCCGATGTTAGGAGCTTCATCAAATCTAATAATTAAATTCTGACTAATGAGAGTGTATGATGCTTTATGCTGCACCAGACCATCAATAGTAACAAGAATTGCGTGAATATTTGGTGGTGCCTTGGACATCGTAAAGTCCGTTGTCACACCATCTGCAGTAAAAGTCTCAGAGAAAATCTCTGAGCGATCCATATTATTTACAACAGAATTGTTTACTTGACCGAAGAAAACATCACCTGTAGAAGGTGCTTCGGAGAAGTAAATACGGTCACCTTGAATCCAGAAAGATCCTGGTCCAGAAACCGAGCTAGCAGTATTGGGTTGCTGATAAACGCCATTCAAACTGACGTTTAACTGCATCGAACTATTGACAGTTACAACGTCATTGTTCGTTGTGCGCAGTGCAAAGTTTGTAGCAACTCCATTAAACTGACTAGAGATATCTTGGAGCTCTTGGACTTTGAATACGTACGCCTCTGGATTTAGTCCAAGGTATGCCATTAGATTGAAACCTCCATAATGCTCAAGATACAATCCAGAGCAGATGTTGTGTCACACTTAACTAGGATTTCATCTCCTAAACCAACATCAACTTTTGTAAGTGAGTCTCCACTAGTGTGAGTCGTGGATGTAGAGTTTGCTTGCCCTCTGTCTACGTTCAGGGTAGTATTGTTTGCACCTGTAACAGAAGTGATTTTCAGAATTTCATTATTGATTCTGATAAAATCATTTTGCACAAACTTAGGACCAGTATTATCAGTAATAGTGATACTAACAATACTAGCAGAAGTAATATTTGCTGCTAATGTATCCGTTACCGATGGAGTAGATGGACGGTATGCATCTTCATTATATTCTAAGATAATCTTTTGTCCCTGCATAACTTCAAATGCAGATCCAGCTGGAATCGGGACATTCTTGACGATCATCACATCGTCTTTAGGATACTGAGGATCAACCGAAAAAGCAGGATACCTATTGACTGACACTTCAGCAATGACAGCAGTTTGTGTCGTATTTGCTAAGTTGCAACCAATAATAACAGTTTGCTTTTCGGTCTCGGTACCGCGAAGTTCTACCGTATAGATAGCTTCTGCGGAAGTTCCTACACCGTTTTTAGAAGTTGAGATAAATTTGTTTGCCATTTTTTATTAACCCAGTGCGATAGCGAGTGCGGTAGCATCAAGACCTGCTTCCACAGACACACCAACCTGTGCAGCAAGGGTGTTCACCTCAGCTTGCAATTCGTTAATAGCATTAACAAGGTTTGCTTTGTTCTGTGTAGTGAGGTTCAAAAGGTTACCGATGGTAACATCACGAATCTCATTAATAGCAGCAACGATACTAGACTTGGAAGTTGTAGTAAGTTGAGAAAGAACACCAATAATGATGTCTTTAGTCTCATTCAAAGCGGCAACTAAACTTGTGTGATCTGCAATATTTGCAGACAAGTTGCCAAGGTTGCCAACATCGCTATCTAATTCATTGATAGCATTAACGATACTGGTACTATCGGCAGTAGTTAATTGATCCAGATCTTTAATAATGGTATCGACAATATAGTTGATTGCCTCAACTACGTTATCTTTATCATTAGCGGGAATTTCGCTAGTGATACTAGCAATAGGACCCAATTCAGTATCTAATTCCAGCAGGCAATCAGTAATCGTTTGGGCAACTAAATTATTTGCAATGTTTTGTGCAACAATTTTCCCACTAAAGTCACCAGCATCCGCACCGATCTCATTGATCTCGACACGTTGCTGCTCAAATGTAAATTGCTTAGTTACGTTCCTGGTTGCCATTCCATTTACGGCGTTGTTTGCTAGAACTTATTTATATCAGGAGGTGATGAGGGATCTGTAGTACTTGACAGTATTTACAGCGTATGTAGGAGTAAAGACAACCTCAATGTTGGCACCATTATACTGAGCAGTAATAGTACCCAGAGCACCCTGAGCAATACCACCAGAAGTCATAGTGGCATACTCTTCAATGAAGATGTCAGTGCCATCGTGCATAATCAGAACTTCTTTAGTCTGAACATACACACCAGACACAACCTGAACAACATATTTTCCGCTATAGTATGAAGCGGAATCGAAACTATCAATGACCGCTGCTTGAATTTGTGCAGTGGTCACAGTTCCTGCATCTTGACCGTGGATATTTTTAATAGTAATCAATGAATCGGATTGATCGTTGTAACGAATTTTCTCGTCACCACCTAAACAAAGACCCATCTGATCAGATGCAGGAAGATAGAAACCATTGTCCTGATCTGCGAAGAATGAAATACCAGGGATGGATTCTGTACCGTTACCTGCACCAGTAAAACCAGACAGGTTAGTCAGTCCGTTACCATCACCAATAAATGCAGTTGCTCCAACTGTGCCATTAACTTGCAAAATCTGAGCAAGAGCGTTGTTTGGATCTTGCCCAATACCGATTTTATTGTTAGTAGCATCCAGTTTGAACAGAGCAACATTAGAACCAACTGGTTCCATTGTCACTACAGCACCGTCAAAAGTTACTGAAGAATTAGCCCCAGAAACGCTGATGGTGTTTGCCTCAAGGTCTGCCAGCAGAACACCAGTATCATAAGTAAGGTCGCCACTAGTAGAACCAGTGAAAGTACCTGTTCCCAGTGCAAACTTGTCTTCGGATTCGTCATAACCAATAAACGCATTATCGCTAGTACCACGTTCGATAACAATACCAGCATCACCTGCGGGAGTACCAACAACACCGTTACCAAGTTCAATCAGTTTATCACCGACAACAGTGTTGGTGGTAGAAACGGTAGTGGTAGAACCAAGAACAGATAATGCACCGTTGATGATAACGTTATTGGCAACCTCAAGATCTTCGGTAGGTGCACCAACACCAATACCAACTTTACCTTGACCAGTGATAACAATAGCATCTACTAGACTATTAGCAGACGATCCAGATGTACCGCTAGCAGGAGCAGTTTTTAATTTAATCTGACCACCAGTTGCAGCACCAGTACCAGCACCACCAGCAATGATCAAATCAGAACCAGAAACATCAGTTCCTGATGCATCAGCACGGGAGACTTTACCAGTAACGTTGAGAGAAGTAGCAACACTAACAGCATAGAAATTGAATGTTGCTGAAGTGTCAATTTTTGTAGGAGTAATAGCTCCTGTGCGAATAACTGCCGCACTAATTGCTTCTAGTCCGCCAGTCGTAGATAGTTTTTCGGTTGTGATGGAGTTGTCTGCTAACTTTAGGGTGGTAACAGCGCCATTCCTGATAGTTGCTGTAGTTACCGCCTGGGTGCCTACACCGCTATCGAGTTTGGCGTCACTGACCAGCCCATCATTTAAACCAGTTCTCCTGACTCGTGTAAGCGCCATTGTTTAAACAGTTTCCTATGTGAGTATTTATAGTTTAGAAACTAAGTCTTTAAGTAATGACTTAATCTCCGAAATTTCATCTTGTAATCTTTTAATATCCTCAGTATTGTTAATACTGCGAACAGCTGCTTCCTTCTGACGAAGGTAAGCATCATATGCTTCTTTATTTGTATTCACGATGGCACCTGTAGTGCCATCCTTCTTAAGATTTTGGTGACCTGTGACTCTATAGTCACTATTTTTAGCCCACATTTCAAGTATATTAAATGGTTGCAATAGCGCGAATGTCTCTGATTCTAGGAGGCATCGCAGGATTGCGTGATCTCATAACGATCTTGATTGCAAAGGAACTAAACTCATTCAGATTGTCAACTGTGAATGAATACTCCTTAAAGTCTGAGGAATCTTCGGTTGTGGGAGAGAAGTTAGTTCCTGTAGTAGGAGTAACAACCACATCGGATTCGCCATACTCATTGAAGTAATTCCAGTTGATTTCACTGAAGAAGATCTGCTGCGATGCTCTCTTGATTTTGTACATAACAGCAATGTCGTCAATTTCCTGCAGGGCAGCAGCAATCTTGACCGAAATACCGTTACCAGGATTATCGAGAGAAATTTCTTTAGTAACATACGTAGCGATGTTACTAGCATTCTTCAATCTATCGGGAGTATAAAGAACTCCATATGAATCATAGACTGCCTTGATCTGCATCGGAACTTTATAAGATTCGTTAGTCAGATCGAAACCAGATTGATAAGCACCACCTGCAACAGCACCAGCGCCAATCACATCTCCAACATTAAAAGATGATGCATTAGATGTGAGTAGCATTCTGTAGTTTTCTTGATTCCAGCGAGTAACTTGACCCGTCTTAGTATCAAGGTTGTTAGCGAGATTATCGCCACTAGTAATATCAAATTGTGCGAGAGAAAGAGTTCCAGAAACCTTGAGCGGTAAAGTTAAACCAGCTGCATTTCCAGTACCAGCACCAGATCCATTAAAGTCATCATTGTATGTAGAAGAACCACTGAATACGGGTTCTTCACCAATAAGGAAACCGTCACCTTCAATAATTCTCACATACAATTTACCAGTGCTAGCACCAGCATCCCAGAAAGAAATAACACCTTTCGTCTTAGATGTTTTACCAGTAACTACTTGCCCAATACCACCAGTTGCTTCCAGAGCAATAGTATTACCAATAGCAACAGGAGAAGCGTTACTATCGGTGAAGTTCAGGACTACAGTCTTATAAAGTTCAACTTCCTGTGTCAACTTACCATATCTCGGTTCGTCACCCTTAGCAGACTCAACTCTGTTAGTAGTAAGAATTGCCTTAGGATTCTTAATGTTGATGATTGGAGAAAGGTTTGCATTCGTAGTAGACAATGTAGCAGCAATATTCATACTGCTGTTATTGTTCATACGTGTTGCAAACATCTTTTCATTCAACTTAGAAGCAACTACCCTTTGTGTCGGGAAGAAGTATTCTTTGTTGAAGATAATATCAACAGGAACTTCAGGAGTGTAGTCAACAACATTATCTCTAGCATCCACTGCCTTAATGGCAGTTGTGGTGATCTGGGTCTCCAGACTAGTGTCGGCAAAATCTAGAGAATCAACTTTGATGTTTGCTTTCTCGTATTTGATTTGACCTAATGCTTTTCCGTTATATCCACCGCCAATGGTAGTACCACCAGCATTAGTAGACATCGCAACGGTATAGAAGTCAATACCAACATCAATAACTGGGAGAATTTGACGGTTGAGTGCGCCAATTGCATAACCACCAACGGAAGCAACATCCTTCAGAGCAACAAAAGAACCAGGATTCAAACCGTGATTCTTATGACTAATCTTGACAATCTTCTGGTTTGCACCATACAGATTGCTAGTAGTTGAATTAGAACCTTCTGAATTAGTTTGAATTGGATTGCTCTGAAGTTTGCCATAACCCATATCGGTGTTGATAAGGTTGATGACACCAGTCTTATTAGCAGTAAACTGTGCCTGATAAAGATCAAACTTAAGATCTTCATACTGGTTTGCAGTCCAAAGATCAGAGTTTTGAGACTTAAACAGAGAACCAATCAGAGGTTGAGTTGTTACCGTAGAGTTGGAATTGATTTCAGTCTCACCAAGTTTTGAAACGAAAGTCTTATACTTGGTGCTGTTGGTTTCAATAACCAAAGCATACTCTCTATCATTTTCCAGATATACGGGATATTGGAAATTAAACTTGGTAGGAATAAGTGCCTTAGCGTTAGTAGCAGCACCCATTCTTACTGCAGGTTTTGTGTACTTGACGACTGCAGTAGCATTTGCCAACTGCGTTGCACCTGTACCTGTGATAAGAACAGCAGGAGCAGTAGTGTACTCGCTACCACCCAAAGAAGGTAGAATTTCGTAAACTTTGGTATCTGTAATTTGAGGTGCTGCAGTTGCGGTAACACCACCAGGAAGTTGAGGAGACTCGATAGTAACAGTAGTAGAACCAGGATAACCATCGCCTAAGTCATTCATTACAATATGGGACACATAACCAGAGTCAAGAACAATATTCATCTTGACAATACTGTCACCAGAACGTGCATTGTTAGCAACAGTCAGTGAAGTAATAACAAGAGGTTCACCAGCAATAAAGGTTTCTTTATTGTGATCACCCAACATTAAAGTATAGACTTGGTTAGTAGCAAGTGTAAACTCGTTATTAACAGCAGCAACAGGAGTGTTCTGCGAATCCAAAACTCCAATAAGGGGTCCTTGTGCGTTTGAAGTGTCTCCTTCAATGATCTCATCTTTTTTGAGATTATGTTCACCACTAGTAATAACGCGAAGATAGGTGATAGGATCAACAACAACGGTAGAACCAGGAATAATATTCTTAGTAGGTCTTCCAGCAATAGTGTCAGTGACCTTAACCGTAATTGGAAGTTTCGCATCCTTTTCTGAGAAGTAAAGATCTAAGGAAGAAAGGAAGATACCACCATCAAAACTTTCGACTCTGAACGTTTGTGCCAAAGGATCGGCAACTGCTACATCAGGGTTAAGGATGTTTTCAGTATGCTGAATACCATCAGTTTTGTCTTCCGAATCAACATCTTCGGTAGCAATAATATCATTTGGTGCTTCTTTCTTGATAGCACTTACTTTGAATGTTTTAGTTGCAACTGACTCAGCATCTTTGCCATTATTTTTATCACTGGTGAAAGTAATTTTCTTATCACCAACAGTAAAACGGAGACCTTTCTCTGTGTCAAATGTCAGATCATCGATTACTTCTTCGTAACCAGTTCCTTTGGTTGGTCTTCTGCCACCAGGGAACAGAAGAATGCCAGTAGCATTACCACTATCGTCGGTAATTAAATCATCGCCAAAGTTACGAAGTGAAGAACCAACTTCACCTGAGTAAGAACGATCAGGGACAAAGTAATTTTGTGCTGCTTGTCCATCGATGAAAACATACAATTTTGTATCTGGTTTCATCCTACGAATATGGATATTCAGATACTGCTCTTTAGCATACAGAGTCATCGAAGTGGAAACTGTCTTTCCATTCTTAGTAGTGCTAGTTTCTCCGACAGCAACCTCGGAATTTTGAGATGCAATGTTAGAAGAACTAGTAGTAGAAGCACCAGTGACTTCAGACTCAGAATTATTAGGAGCGTCAGAACTCAGTGAACTAGTATTAGAGAACTCAGTCTCATTACCAGTGGCAGCTGTCTTACTAATATCGTGGATTTGAGACATTGCTTTGTCTCCATCCTCAGAGTTGACTTCCAGAGTATCTAAAGTCTGGTTATCATTATTGTTGACAGCAGGTGTTTGATCTTCGTCATACCAGCAATCATAATTAGGAGAAATAGTTGCTTCGCCTTTATACTTAAAGACAAGGAATGGATTAACTGCAACTGTTTCTGTTGCAAAAGTATTTTGAGCAAATACTTTCTCGGTATATGGTAAGGTAACCATACCGTGATTTACAACATAATTAGAAAGTGCACGTGCAGTAGGAGAAGGATCCTTCTCTACCAACTCAATCGTAGTTTCTTTTGACTCAGGACGTAAGGTACCACGAGTCAAGTCAAGTGCTGCTTTAAAGTCAACTGATTGTAAGTTGGAAAGAGCAAAATTTTCAAAATTGTCAACAACAAAACCAGACTTAAATTTCTCAATACCAGTCAGACTATCTTTGATCTGGGTGTTAAGAGCAGACTGTTCCAGAACAGAAAGCATTGTGTATCTTTCAAGTCTCTCAATTCTGGTTTGTAATTTACCAATATCGCGCATAGTAAAGCGCTTATTCTCAACTGGATAGACCTTAACCTTCTTGAGGTTATCGGTATATGCAGGAATATACAGTTTGTATACCTTCAGTGCCTCATCAGAACTTTGTGCAGACTGAGGATCATTGGAACCAGCACCTTTCTTGACAAAGAAAGTGCCATCTTTCTTCAGGTAAACAATATCGATACGATCGACATAGTAACTATAAGTACACTCAAATGTGTAAGGGAGTGATGATGCAGCTGCTTCTGCAGGTAATGCTGCGGAAACACCACCAGCAGTGAAGACTTCAGACACATTAGAGTTAGTGTCCATCACACTGGCATTCAAATAACCAGGAATGCTGGCAGAAGTACCAACTAAAGGACGGAAATCAACTACATCACCAAGACTCTTTTTGCCATAAACAAGTGAAGTAAATTGAGGAATTTCGTCAAACGTAACACCTGCTTCGTGCAGATAGGAATCAACAGTAAAGAAGTCACCCTCAGAATGGGAGAAGTGATCAAAACCAATAACTAAAGTTCCTTGGGGAGTTGCAAATCCTGGTTTTCTGACAATCGATGCAGTGTCGTAGAGATTGTCTCTTTGTCCATCGTCAAACAGGAAATGATCAGTGATATTAGTTCCAGTGTCTCCCAGGATGTTTCCATTTTCGTCCACTGTTGGTGCGATTCCAGGAGCACCTTCGTAAATATAGCGTAATTTATAAACGTCTGAGAAAGACTTAACTTGACCTGTAGGATTATCGTAGTCATCACCTCTTAACGGAATAATTTCGTTATCAATATCACCAGTAAGAGAAATGCGCTTGTTTTTGACTGCAGTCTTAAGTTTTGGTTTTGCCTTACTAGTTTTGATAGTAACGCTCAACTTAAGTTTCAGATCTGACAAGTTCAAACTTCCAGACTGAACGAAATAATCTTCGGGAAGAACAATACTAATAGCACCAGCATTGTTAGTGGATGCAGAATTCTGAATCTGCACCATAGATTCATCAATGTATAGGAGATCGCCATCTTTCACAATCTCGCCAGTAGCACTACCATATCTCGTGGTAGTTGCACCAGAACTATAAACTTCTAAGATATAGTCTTGTCTATTGAATGGAGCAAACTCCTGCTGACCAAAATCTAAGTTTGCACTGAAGGTAACTGTGTTATCAGTACCACTAACTGTCACATTCTCAATAAACTGTCTTCTAGCGTAATATTTAATTCCGCTATCATCGTCTTCCTTGACTACTGATTTGATTTTGGAGTTGGGCAGAGGAAGAATGAGACTGGACTTACCAGCATTCTCAATGAGAGCATTAATCTTAGACAGCGTATTGGAAAGGAATCCAACAATCAAACGTTGCTTCAGATAAATTCTACCAGTTCTAGAGGTAGTAGGATTGCACGCTTTATAAACCTCATACTTATAAGTCTTACCATCAGCAGTAATCTGAATGAGATCGTCTTCTTTCAGTTCATCTGCTGGACGTGCGGAATAGTTAGTTGCCTCAACATAATCAGCATCAGTCTTACCAGAATATGCAAGACCATTACTCAAAGTCTTGTAACTGGCATATTGAGTATCTGCATACTGAACATCAGCGGTAAATGTCTTATTCAGATTACCGTGCTGCATACCAATGGAACGCAGATCCTCTGTACCAAAATTCTGAATAGTATTGGTGAAAAGAACTGCTCTAACATAAGCATCAGGATCATTAGAACTGTGCACACCACCATCATCAACCACCTCACAATCTGGAGGAGATTCATAGAGTTCAATGAGTTCTCTTCTGCCAAGTTCTGTTAATTGAACTTTGTGGATATAAGCATTCTGCTCATTAATACCAATATTGGAAGTGCCTTCTTTTGACACAACCACATAGTTAGACTGATACGTACGATCGCCAATTTTCAATAAGCAACCATCGCTGTACTCAGCACCACCATAAGGAACAGTGAAGTGACTGATTCTTCCAGAAATGGCAATAACAGCAGCTTTTTCGCTGTTATCCATATCAAAAATTTCTTCTCCTTCTACAAACTGTCCAATAACTCCAGACAGAGTTAAGGTATTGGAGTGAGACAATGTGCAATTTTCGGGGTCATTTTGTCCAACAGACAGACCACCTTCTACAACACCAGTAGCACCAGAGATAGAACCTTGGATATTGGAACCAGTTTCAAACAAATGATTACCAGTAAGTTTTAACTTGGTAAACAAGATTGGACTAGTGTATGCAATATCAAACGTTGCATCCTGCATAGTAGAGGAAGCAATAACGTTTTTGGTTTTATCAAAACCTTGAGGGAGACTTCTGAATCTAAAGTCTCTAGAAATAGCACGACCAATGATCGGAGTCACTGGCATAGTGTAATCAATAATCTCTCCGTATTCGCCAGAACCATTAGATACTGCAAAGAGAGTCAAACCATCGGTTGCAGATTCTCCAACTTTTTGGGGACCGTGAGATTGATATGAAGCGTGAATCTTCTGTAAATTATCAATCGGTCCTCGAAGGATGAATTCGTGAACAACGTGAGTGGGGTTGCCACCACTGTTCTCGTTCATTCCACCAGAACCAGTCTCAGCTAACCAAGCAAGATTGGGGTTTGTACCGTCCGTTTGATAACTAAGGTTAAATCTCGCAGCGACAACATCAACCTCGACATAAGAAGAACCATTGTAGACATACAAAGTTTTCTTATTGCCGTCTTTCAATTGAGAAAGGACAATATCAGTAGGACTGGTAGCGGTGACATCAATAGAATCACCTCTAGTAGTATCCTTACCAGGATATACATAAACGGTCATCAGACCGATATTGTTATCGTATGGTACTCCTCTTAACTCGGAGCAAGCAAAGAAACTCTTAGCAGTAACTGGACCACTAAGTACCCCATTGGTACCTAGATATCCATCAATAAACTTACGATAAAGATTGATCTTTTTGAATGGAGTTGATTCGCCATCTAGAGTTGCACTGATAGGTACACTACTCTGTACAGAACGAATACCAAGACGAGTTAAACTAGTAGCATATAAACGAGTATCAAATCTCGTTTGAGTTGATAATGCTTTGTCTAACTCAATATATTTTGACTCTTGATTTTCAACTTCGTAACCACGAATATATGCTTTGCCAGGTCCAATACCCAGCACCATTTTATTACGTGCTTCTAAAATCGAAAGACCGTTAACTAGATTATCTGCATCTGCAGTATAGAAACCACTGCCATCTGCATTGTAGTAATCTTTAAGATCTGGAGTAAACTCGTTAACGACATAATCACCAGACTCATCATAAGTTCTGCGTGCCAGAATCTCTTCAATCTGACTGGCAGGAGTCTGTTTGATTTGTCTTTGAATTTTGCCCTGTTGGAGATATACCAACTGGACGAAATTTTTATTGGAGGGAGTATCAGTAGCAAACTTCTCCAGTGCCAGACTAATTTTCAGTCTGTGAGCACCAGGAGCAGAGAAGTTAGAATATCCCTGTGCATTATCTTTCAGTGAAATATCATCTTCAGGAGTGATGATAGTTTCAGTAATAGTCCAACCAACTTTGTAAGAAGGATTTTGACCATACTTGTCAAGAATCAGTGTTTGTTCATCATTTTGAACAAAGTGACCATTAATAAAGTAAATACCTTTCTGCACATTGACAGCAGAACCCATTCCCAGTGCAGGGGTGTTAGAAGGTTTAATGCCATCGGTACCACACACCAGAGTAGGATCGTTACTGGTGGTAGGAGTCTCTAATTTGAGTGCTTCACCTTGACGGAACTTGGTGTCAATATTATCAGCACCAGAACTGACATATTTGACGTAGATTGTGTCAGCGTCAGTGCTAGTTTCGTAAGCGTAATTATCTACAATCGCCTTAACGCCTGAGGTCTGACCCACAAGGACCAGACCCATCAGTTGCGCAATGTCATACTTAACGAAATTAATTTCGTTATTGACATTCTGAGCAACCTGAGAAATGCTACTTAACTTTACGTATTCATACTTATCGGTAAACGAAACTTCACCAGGGATCACCATCTGACCCTGTTTGAACATACTGTTACCGACCTGTTCGACTTGATCCTGCAGCATAGACTGCAGTTGAGTCAGTTCTCTCGCTTGGATAGAATATCCAGGTCTGAACAGAACCCTATAGAAGTTTTTCCCCGCATCAAAGTCGTCGTAATACGGGGACCTATTCAGATTAGTATTTTGTGGCATTTCTTAGGCTCTTGTTAATTAGAACTCAACGACGAGTTTGATGTCCTCAATCTGGTCAGAGGCACGAGAGATAGCACGACGGTTCTCAATGTAAATGATATCGCCAGAGTTCTTCTCGATTTCAGGGTTAGCAGCGCCAGAAGCGAAGATAACACCGCCATCAGTCTGACCACCAGGGGTATTATATGAACTATTTACCGTAGCAGAAGAAAGGGAAGTTGCGCCACTAATTGCATCCGAACCATTGCTGAACGGATAAACAACACCGTTATGGGTGTGACGGTCAGGAGACTGGAAGTACTTCAGAATGTTAAACTGAACACCATCCACAGTACCTTTCCAGGAAACCACGGTACCCTTAGCAGTCACAGATTGACCGTTGAGGGTGTAAGTCTGAGAGATTTCTTCGTCAACGAAGAAGTCACCAGTGGGGTTCTGAACTTTAAGTGCAGGAGTAGCACTCAGGTTGTCAGCAGTTGCAAAGTTGGTGGAGTTGTAGTTGTAAGGATCGCGGAGAAGACCGATGCGACGGAAGTCGTTATCAGTCGGGAAGTCACCCTCACCTTCGTCATAGGTCAAGCGAGTGTTAATCATCACACGCTTACCACCAAGTTCCTCGACAGGATCAGCACCGTGACCACCTTGAGGAGGAATGATCACTTCCAGAGCGCCGCCAGTAGCGTCGCTGTTTGCGTCAATGTTGGAAGGAGTAGTCAGAGCGGCATCGCTGAAGACAGAACCAAGATTGATGGATGCATAGGTATAACCTGTACCAGCAGCTTGGAGACTTGCCTCAACAATTGCGCCAGAATCGACAACTAACTTAGCGATACCGCTAGCACCATCACCTTGGATAGGAGCATAGTAAGTACCAGGGTCATAGTTGGTACCACCATCGGTAATAAGAATAGTGTCGATAGCACCGTTGACCGCAGCAGAAGTAACTGCAGTTTCTTCGATGATAGGAAGGAAGTCAGTAGACAGGAACTTCAGCACACTATCAGTAGGGATGGTGTACATATACTTCCAAACGTACGGACGCTTACCGTCAGTACGGAAACCAGGGTTGCCAGGATCTTCGGGTTCGATAAAGATACCAGAGATCGACTGAACCTTGGTGGGTTCGGTAACGGACACAACACCGCTAGGGTCGGAAGGGGTCTGACCGTTATACAAACACTTAAACACCTCATAGTTGCTGTTCATCACATAGAATGTGGAAGCAAACAGAGAGGTAGCACCCGTTGCACTAGTTTTAGAACTAGAATAATCGGGTTTGTACATATCGTACACGGTGTTCGTACCGAAGTTATAACGCTTGACCACGAAGGTCACGTCATCCTTCTTAACACGCTTAAGCGAGATCATATCATCGTAGATCTCGAATTTCTCTTCTTGAGAATCGAAAGGAGTGGTAGGAACGTTTTCCGAACCAGTTCTCCACACACCTGCTTTGGCGGTAGCACCACTGGTATTACCAGTAGTAGTTACGCCATAAACAAAGTTGGAGTTCTGACCCGAAGCACCGTTAATATTTGAGAGAAGAACGGAATTTGGGAAGACTTTTTGAACCGTGCCATACACGGTAGCACCGCCAGGGTAGGATGTACCCTGATAAACAATCTCTCCCTCTTGGAAAGTGTTATTAACAGCGTACAGTTCTAAGTACGCACGCCACTCTTGGGGGCGTCCAATAAAGAAGTATAATCGAGTTCTTTGGGTACCAGACTCAGCTGCTGATTCCTCACCAGGAGTCGAAGTGGTAGGTTCCGAAAGTGCCTCAACGAACTGCTGTGCATTATGAATTCTAAAGAGATCAGTGATAATTGCAGACATTGGATTTTAGTAAACTGAGACTGGATCCGAGGTTATTTATATTTAGTGGGTTAGAAAGTATTTGCGCTCATTACGATACTACCTTCAGGATATGCTTCTGTCAGATCTTCCAACCAGAAAGATCTAATAGCGAAGTAATCGGAAGTAGCACCAGCGACGTTAACCTGATCGTAGTAGATACGTACAGCTTCGCCATTGGCAATGTCAGTTTGTATAGCAGCAGGAATTGTTAATGTAGTAGTAGACCAATCCGCGCCATCAGAAGATGCGCTAGTCCAGAGTGCTCCTGCTTGTACATAACCACTAGTGGGAGTGTGGAGGAATACTCTCAAATCTTGATTTGGAAGTTCTCCACCGTTCACGTCATTACCTCTTATATATTCGGTGGTAATAGTCGTTCTTCCAGCAAATGCAGCAGTTGTTTCTGCTTGTGTAAATTGCCAGTAGATATGTCTATTAGCACCTGCAGTACCGCCTTGGAAAATATAATATTGCGTAGGACTTGCGAATAGAGTATTATTTCCAGTGCCAGCGCCTCCAGCGGTAAGAGAAACGTTCAATGTTTGAGCGGGAGTAAGATCTGAGAATCTAGCTCCTTGCTCGACATTATTAAGAGGATTAACTCTGGTAATTCCTACAAATCTATCCGTCATCGCTGAGGTGTAAGTCATTAACTCACACTTGTCAGTAGTGGTATTTCCGATAATAAACTGACCACCATTAGCAGGGAAACCCTTAGTGCTATTTACCAAGACAACATCGCCGCCAAATTGATTATCTAATAATAATGCTCTGGTTTGAGTAGAGAAGTGAATCTCAGAACCCTGCTGGAAATTAAATCTTGTTCTATCTCCATTATCTACAACTTGAGAGTTGGCAACATCAGGATTTTCAAAATCACCAATGGTTAGAAGCGGGAACAGATCACTAAAGAATCCGATATCCATATCACCCATTGTGTAATTGATAGTTCTACCAGAAGCATCTTGGTAAGAACCTGCCAGTCCAGCAGCACTCTGATCTTGTGGTTGAATCTCAAACTTAAAGTCTTCGAGTTGCTTTAAGCGAGAACCAAGAGAATTAGTGGTATAGGTATCGTATCCGACCATATCAGGATTATTGTCAGCACGCTTTTCAACAGAACCTGCGTTCATTGACAACTTAGTTTCAGTCTTCTTATGGGTAGTAATGGCACAAGTCAGACCCTGTACACCACCACTCATTTGAGACTGGGTAACTCTAGTTCCCTGATGAGCAATCTTAAGATCCTCTGGCGCAAGTTCAATAAGAATTTGCGGTTGAGGTTTCATTTCGATGTCATCAACATCCAAGAGGTATTGATGCATCAGAGTAACTTGCTGAGACTTATTGACTAAGAATGCAGCGTGTCCAGCATTACCAAATACAATGATGTTTCCAACAGGCAGTTGAGAAGCAAAGCGGGACAGATCCCCACCTTTCTTAAAGACTTCGATGAAGGACAGAAGTCCTGCTCTGGAATCGATAGTGACAGGTTCAATACCGAAAGTCGTCAGATTTGTAATATCGAGAGGATCCTTGCGGATAATAAAGTATCCTCTAGTGAAGAGAATCTGGGGAGGAAGTTTATATCCAGAACCACCAGAAACAATTTCTACATCGACAACTTCGCCACGTACCACCACAGCATTAGCACGAGCACCACCACCTGTAGGCGATCCAGTAGGATTGCCATTAGAGTCAACAATTGGTGCCGTACGGAAGAGAATCTTGGGTGGTTCTCTATAGTCCTTAGAAATTTGTGGTTCTAAGAGATCATCATAGTCTGATGTAGCAAAATCGTACTCCTGACTAATATCGTTAGCGCTAGCATTAGCAGGGACAAATGCACCCCCAAGAAGATTTTCACCGTTACTCCAAACGTTGTCTTGTTTCCAGGTCTTGAATCTATCATAGTAGGCGCTATTATCTCGTTTAGAAACAACAACGGAATTAACACTACCCGCAGGCAAAACCTGTAATCCCGTTGATTCTGTACCCGCTACATTCTGAATATAGACTTTTTCACCTGATCTAAATGTAGTTAAATCGGGATTTGTGTAGGGGCTGCCATCGAGATGGTTACTGAAGAGTTCAATTGTCTTCCTGGCAGGGATATAATTCTTGACAGTAGCAGACCAAACAACGCCACTGTTCACATCGTTCTGATCGTTGTATTGGATCAGCACATCATTAGGTAGGTACTCAGAACCTGCGGCGCGTGCTGATGTTAAAGAATGGTAACGAAGTTCTGCTTCAATACGTGCAACTGCTTGCGCGTCTTGTCCTTCTCTTTGACCAGAATATGAACCAACGTTCAGTACAACCTCATATTCATAAGATCTGAAGTACGATGACACCGTATTATCAGAATCATAACCAGAAGTCACCAACGCCTCTTTAGCAGCACGAATAATGCTACGAGTATCTGCCTCACCATCAATCTGAATTAGATCTCCAGGTTTCAGGTTAGACTTAATTCTATCCTGTCTATTGAATAGTTTTTCGCGAAGATCATCATCAACAGTTTCTTCCACGGATAGAATATTGACATCTAATATGGATGCAGAAGAACCTCTATCCCTAGTGAAACTAAGAACACCACCTTCCCAGTTAATTTTCTGTCCAGTAACATTCTCAACGAAAATTAAATTCTGCTGTCCAGGAGTCCAGGACTGCTTGTAGCATCTACCTCTAGAGAATGACTGAACATAAGGATATGCAACGCCATTAGCATCTGTAGAAACCCAAACATTTGCTCCTTCTACTGGCAGCACCACTTGCTGGTCAACAGTCAGTTTGAAGAACTTACTAAACGTACCAGGAGGTTCAATATTATATCCAAGCAGAATACGCTGAGGATCTAAACCGAAGAAGTACAGAACGAAGCAGTTAGATCCTGCAGCAGGTGCTTCATTGAAAACGATAATATTATCTTCGACACGATAAGCATTTTTGTTTTGCTGAATAACACCATTCAAGATAATGATGATATTTTGACTTCTTTCAGCGTAGAATGGAACGCCATTACGCTCCAATTCAAAAATAGTTTGTGCATCATTAAACTGATCTTCAATACTATCCAGTTTATAGAACTTACCTTGCTTAAATCCAAAGAACTTCTGTTGAGTACCAGGGGCAATCACACTGGTGCTTTGAATAGTTGTAGTAGCAAGAGATGCTTCGCTCTGAATATCTTCACCGCTAACAAATTCTTTCTTAGTCATCTCAACCTGAATGCGGTTGGGATTGGGGAAATCTTCAGTAACTGATAGCAAATGATTCTCACCCTCAAATGCTGCCTTTCTAATAGTGTTTAGAACAATCTCAAACAGCACATTGACAGCAGATTCTACCTGTGCACAATATGGATTTGCACCATAATCGACAGTAATTGTAAGATCTCTGTTGGCGGGAAGAGGACTATGAACAATAGGCCAGTATTCGGGAATAGTTCTGGTGTAAGTGGTCTCGAAAGTATCGGGGTTCTGAATAGCACCACCAACAATATCCACCAGAGTATTAATTGTGGATTCTACAACTGCGCACTCATTCGTTTCAACAGTAATGCTGTTATCAACGATCTGAGTGATTCCGTGGGTACCAACAGGTGTGATAATGTTGTTGCGAATGATATCAGCAGCGAGAGTTTTGACATTGTTGAATACAGTGAGGGTTTCAGTTACTTTTTGGGTAATATGATTCAGGAAACCATCTCTATCGACATAGAGATCTGCCGCATCATAGACTTTGTTATTACCACCGTATTTTATGTTAAAGATGATAGCGTTCACCATATCCTTAACATCATCGACACAATCGTCAGCACTTCCAGGAGAAGATGCACGAGGATATGATTTAATGCTGCCACTACCTTGAGCTACTCCAACGTTGATTGTGATAGTTGTAGCAGTTACAGCTGTGATTGCTTCAGCAACACCTGATGATGGGTCTGTTGCACGTGGATAACTGTGGTTCGTTGCGTGATTATCAGCATCACAAGTAAATGTAACACCGTTATCAGCAATAGTAACTGTATTTGAAGTTGTTAAACTATGGGATCCAATCTCAAGAACCATATCTCCAGTTAAAGGATCATATGTTGTTCCAGCTGCAGCTGTAAATGTTCCTGATGCTCCACCGCCAGCAGTAATTGCATTTCCAACACCACTTACGAAAATATGAGTTCCAGTTCCATAATTGCAGTTGAATGAGATACCATTTGCCAACAGTTTGACGCTAGTTCCCTCTGCAAGAGTGTGAGTGCCGATATCCAGCATCATCATTCCAGTCAGAGGATCATATGTACCATTGGTAGGTGTGAAGGTTACTTCAGGAGAAGCACCAACGTTAACTGTGAAGGTATCGCCAGCAACAGCGGTGATTGCCAATGCCTGCCCAGAAGCAGGATCAGTAGAACGAGGATAAGAATGCGGTGTAGCATTCTGATCCATCGTGCATCTAAAGGTAAATGCATTATCTGCGATAGTAATTGTATCGCTAGTTGTCAAAGTGTGACCAACAACCGTAATTACGAAGTCACCTGTTGTAGGATCGTAAGAAGCATTAGTTGGAGACAGAATAGGACCAGAAGTTACCTGAATAGAATTTGTATCTGCCTCTTGGAATGTATGAGTATAATTGCCACCAGTAATAACAGCATTATTGAGTGCACTATCAAAAGTGTGAGTGGCAGGAGAATCAGATTTGCCAACATCCAAAGTAATGGTTGTGGCAGTAGCGCTGATAATAGGAAGAGCAGTATTGAATGCAGGGTCAGCAATCGTGCCACCTGCGTCAAGCATTCTTGCAACTGCTTCTTCTGCTATTAGCGCCACGTTAGAAGACAGAAGAGAAGCAGCGTCAATATAGGTATTCCCAACACTGTTCGTGGTGTGGAAAGGATCATTATACTTACCAACACTATTAGCAGCAGCACTAACGAACGTGTGGTCGTACTGTTGTCCTGCAGGGCTTGCGCCAACGTTGACAGTAATGGTGTCACTAGTAACCGAAAGAATGTCGATGATCCTATTATAGTAAGGATCTGTCGTTCTGGGATAAGAATGCGGTGTAGCGTGGTTGTCTTGTGAGCAAGTGAAGACTAAACTGTTAGCAGCAAATGCAATGTAGTCATTTGCAGTCAAACCGTGATCAGCAATGGTCAACGTCATATTGCCACTGGTGGATTCATAACTGATGTCAGTAGGTTGCATTGCAAACGTAACATCATTATATCTCTCAGTGTAAGTTAAATGATCGATGCCGAACTTATTGCGCAGCGAAAGGAATGTCATATCCCTAAGGTAACGCATTGACCAGAGAGTTGCCTCAACCTCACCTTCAATATGTTTGATGGTGCCAGTAGACGCAGAAGGATCAATTAGATACTCAGATGCTGCGGCATAGGTGTTTGCGTTTCCACCAAGTCGTAAATCCTGTGCAATAGACTTAAGAACAGATTTGAGATCAGTAATACATTGGTTTCTGCCAAGTCCAGGATATGTAAATCCGTTTTCGACACTAAATGCAGTGGTTGCATCCAGAATACCGACTGCTTCTTCTGCCAAAACAGCAGAGTTGTTATCAACAATGTCTCCAGCATCTAAGAATCGGTGATCTTGGAAATAACGCTTAGCAACAATCTCGCCACGTGCACCAGTTGTCTGTCCAACCACATAATCATTAACTAACCAATTGGTAGCATCCTGAATATCAAGTTCGACAATTTTACCAACCTGTCTAGGTGGTTCTGTAAATTTAACTTTACCAGCACCACCAGCAACTAACTCATATGCAACTCCAGGTTCTTGAATAACACCATCAAGGGAGATGTGAAGGTGATCTCCATCTAAAACAGGAATACCAAGATCGAATTCCGTAGTAGTACCATCAAAAAGACTGGTGAGGTTATTTGCTTCCAGCAAATATTGAGAATTCAAAGAGTCATCTTGGAACTTAATCGATTTGCCGTAGAATGTTACGCCAGGAACAAAGATTCCAGTCTTAGGATCAATATGAGGTCCAATAGGTGGAGTTGCAAATGTAATCGTGCTACCACTTACTGTATATGCAGTATTTGGATCTTGCAGCACACCATCCAAGGTTACAATCAATTGATTGGCATTAAATGGAATGAGAACTTCGTTAATACCTTCTTTAAACAAAGTAAACTGGGTTGTGCCAGTTACCGTACCGTCTGTTTGGAACGAACCATCAAATCCAGGAGATAGAGCAAGGTCAAATACCTCAATCTCAACATTATTCTGTTCGCTATAGTTAATACTACCCAGACCACGTTGTTTCTGGAATGAATCAACTCTAACGTGAGATTGTGTAATCTTTCTGGACTTATGTTGTGCAGTGCAACCAAGAACTCCAGGTTCGATGACACTCATAACAGCACCGAAACCATTATCCTTCGTACCAGACTGAGGTGTGTCAATAGTTTCAGGTTTTCTGGCATTGCCAAAAGATTCAATCAGAACTTCGCCAAACAGGTTGAATCCTGCAGGGTGAGTGAATTTTTTAACAAAATCTCTCCAATCGTTAATAGAAACGGTGGATTTGACCACATAAGAATAATCTTGATAATAAACTCCATCCTGAAGTTTCTGCGACACAGCGCTCAGTTTACTGCGGTCACTGCCGTAACTACCAACAGAAGTAGATGTGGAGTCAATTTTAGGAGTAATATTGGCAACGTAAATCTTTTGAATGTTTGCCGTACTTAAAAGCGACTTACCAGTGATAGGTCTATCGCCAACAAACTTACCAGTGACACTTTTCAGTCTTAAGATGTTTTGACCGTCAACCCAATAATCAACACGACCCGTAGCAATCAATTGTTGATCACCGTCGCGTTGCTCAATTAATTCGCCATTTAAGAATGCCTTATCAGGCATATCTCTCAATGTCATCACAATAGGAGGATTGACCTGAGGAAGCAGCGTAGGATCATTATTGAAGTCTTTACCCGAAGAAATAATCTCCAGAGTTGCTAATCTACCAATATCTTCGCCGTGAGCAAATAATTTGTTATCTGACTCGTAAAGACGCAATACAGTGTCTTCGCTGTAATTGGTTCCTTCATTAGTAGGAACAATACGAGAAACAGACCCATCTGCTCTCAATTCAACGTTGAATTGCGCATTGACACCAGATCCAGTGTTTTCCAACAAAACAATGGGTTTAGAGTAATTTAATCCAGTATCCTCAACAGTAACCGAAGTAATTCTTCCCTCTTGAATTAATGGTTTGAAAGAACCTCTAAAACGCTTGTTTAAGAAGACACCAGGCAGAATAGGAGGAATAGTATAGTTTTTACCGCCACTAATGACTTTTACGCTTCTAATCGAACCAATAGCGTATAAAGAATCGGTATAATACTGAACATTAGTAAATCCTTCTTGCTGAGGAGTATATGGCAGTCTGTAAGCAAATTCGTACTCATATCCATAGAATACAGGATGTTTGCCTGCAAATGGGTCTTCAATCAGAGTAAAGAACTGATCTTCGGCATTAATTAGTCCAACTGACTCGCCATAGTAAATTTTTGGCGGAATATCGAGCACAGGTGCAGATTTCCAAGTATTTCCGTCAATTGGAATTCCATAACCCAATTGGAAGGTAGTAAATGAATTATTAGTGCCTGGTTTCGCTAAAGACTGATATGCTTGATTTAAAGTCTGCGTACGATAAACATTATTGTAGAATGTAAGGTTTCTGCCAAGCAGAGACTGATCGCTAGTGTCAAAAATGTACTGATAGGTTCTTTGAACATCTAAAGCGATATTTTTCTTCCATTCAGAATCTCCATCTTTACGGAAACGGAATCTGAGATCAGAAGCGCTAACACTGGTAATTATTACCTGTTTTCCAGGAGTACTCTCATCAGTGAAGGTTGATGTGGAAGTAATTTCCGTATCATTCTCATTAATGTAATATACGGTTAAAATGTTGGTGGTTGGGTTGTAAGAGTCAACATATGCAACATTTCCAGAGAAATTAATCGCACTATCTTTATTAAACCTATAATCTCTAGTAATTAGAGTTACAGGGATATCATCGATGTGATCTACAACTTCAGTATCGTTATATCCGCGCTGAACCTGTAACGTATTACCAGCAACCGCAGTAACAAGTAATTCTTCATCAGTAATACGAATTACATCTTGTTCGGATATCTTAAGGCTACTATCAACGATAACTTGAGTATCGTCTCTGCCCATACCAGCTGCATCGACAAAGAATTTTGCTTCATTGGATCCAACATTACCGCCTAGGTTTCCAATAGCAGTAGTAAGAATATCGCCATACTTATAACCAGATCCCTTACTACCAACAACAATAGAGACAACTCTACCATCTGCATTGGTTGTGACATTACCAGTAGCAGAAGTACCGCTACCAGTACTAGATGTTAAAGGAACGTTGTTAAATGTAGTGCTAGGAGTAAATCCAGAACCTGCATTAACAACATCTAAACGTGCAACGCCACTATCGTTAATAGCAGTAGAAGCATCAATCTCAGTTACAGCAATATCTTGGTACTTCTTAGTTTGTACAAAATATTTTTGAGTGGAGATGGAAGAATTGGGTTCTACCGTAACAATGACATCATCACCAACAGCAAGACCGTGAACTTTGTCTTGAGTACGCAGAACTGCGATATTATCCTCAACGTCCAAAAGTTTAAATCCTTTAGACAGAGAATTAACATCAACAATAGTTGCAGATGCTAAACCAAGAGCAACACCGTCACCTACACTAAAATATCCATATTGACTGTACTGATCTCTCGGAAGAGTAATAGTATTGCCATCAGTATCAGTGCTAGTTTGTTCTGTTGGGTTGGCAAATTTAAGTTCGACAATAACAGTGTTTTTATCGAATACGTTTCTAATAACTTTACCGATTGCTTTTTCGTGAGCAACACCACCAGATTGTGCTGAGAAAACAACCTCATCTCCAATATCAGCAACAACCGTGCCATCAAACGTCAAATTATAGATCTCAGTGTCAGAATCTACGGCATCAGTAAGATTAAACGTTCCGCTAACATTTTTGACAACAAATTTATCACCTTCCTCAATGACACCAATCACAGAAGCAGTTGCACCACTGTTTTGCTGTGTAATGGTTGCTTCGTGATTAATAAAGACAGGTTTATCTGTAATGAGGTAATTATTCTTAGGAGAATTGCAGGAAAGTGAAGCAACAGTGTGACCTTGAATTTCATTTACTGCAGCAAACAATCCATCACCAGTTTCAGTCGTTTTTGTATCGACATAGATGACATCTTCATTAGTATAGTTGCCTGAAGAACTGTGCACCTCAATATTAGTCACAGGACCATATTGAACACCACTAATACGAGAAGTAAGCAGTTCACCAGTGTCTACATTAGCAGCAACTCTGCGTCTGCGAACATCATCAGGCAAATAATTCTGCCTAGACTTAGGTTTCCAGTTTTCTTCAATTGGGAGGTTATAATATGCATCGCCAATCGTATATGGATATGCAGGCGCGTCAAGACTGTCAGTAGTGCAGAAATATGCATAAGTTCCATTCGGGAACTCTGGTGTGGTGCAGAAACGTCCGTTATTGGCGTCCAGATCGCCTAGACGGGCGACATACTCATAGTCATTACAAAATGTACCTAATGAGTATTGCGTCTCGCTAGGAGCGTCTGTACCTCGTGTTGACTTAAGACGCCAGCTCGAAGACATCCGTGCAATAGAAGCATTTGAAGCGTAGACATCTTGATATGGATCTTGATAGCCAAAAGAACCATAGATCGGGTTACCATCGTATGCCCATCCTAGAATTGGTGAGTGTGACTTATTAGTAAGGGGGTTACCCTGACTATCCACATTATCACTCCTAGAAATCTTAAGTGAAGTAGGAGGGATAATATGACCATATGCCAGACCATATCTGGCATCACTAGAATTAAAGACAACACCAGCAGAGTTGGAGTTATCAATGCTATTATAGAGATATGAATTATACTTCCAACGCACTAATTCGCTAGTTCCCTCAGCAGTGCGCATCGTAGGCGCTAAGACAACCGTTGTAGTTTCTAATTGGTAATCAAATCCACCAGAGAGTTTGGTGAATCCCGTAATCTGACCAGTAGCGGTGTCAATCTGGCAAGTAAACAGTGCACCTCTACCTTTTCCGCTAGCATCGGAAATAACCACCATAGGTGGTTCTGTATAGTTCTGACCAGGATCGATAACGGTTGCAGTTTGATCAATATCAAGGTAAATGTTCTCAATTTGTCCTTGAGAAATCGTGTGAGTAATCTGACCACCAGAACCAGAAGTAAAAGTGACATTTGGAGCGGTAGAGTATCCAGAACCAGGATCTGTGATGGTTACAGTGTCAACTTGACCAGAACCGTTAATTGTGCAAGTTGCAGTTGCATTACCCTCAATAATAACCTTAGGAGGTGCTGTATATCGCGCACCAGTGTTAGTAATATTGATTTTAGTAAGTGCACCAAAATCAATGCCATCTACAGACTTGTGGTTAATGATAGGAACACCATTAACGTACAATCCAATATCTTCACTGTCGGTATATTGAATAGTAGATGCTTCCAGAGGTTTTCTCGGGAAAATCTTCAAATGTTGCTGATCTTGAGGAATTGCAATGTTGTCAAAAGGTCCAATGGCGTATTCTGGGAAACCAGAAGACGCAATGAAGTAATTTTCTCTATCTCTGTAGATCGCTTGGACATTTGACAACACAGTATTCTTAATACTGTTAGAACCCAAGTTAGTTGGGTCAAATCCAGTTAGTTTAGTGGCACTTTCGTTAATAATCCACTCATTAGTTAAAGGAGTGGAATCATAAAACCCAGAAGTCGAAAATTCGACCATATTGTCGAAAGTGACATAAGGAATGCCACCTGCATCCACATCAAAGTAATTTTGTGCGGTAGGATCGTATTCCAGACCAGCAGACAACTCACCTTCGATGCCAGTAGATGCTAATGACGCAATCAAACCGTAAATTCGTAAATTTACAGTCTGTTCAATATTATTTTCGTCTAAGTAAACGCCAGCAAGATTATTTTTCGTAAAACAGCGAACTCCCTTCTTATGAGCAAACTGTCTTTTGTTTTCAACGCCTGCATCACGCTCGTGAATGACAAATTGGGTTGCAGTCTTGCTGCTATACGTAATTTGCTCTTCTCCAATCAAGACTCGTCCGTCTTGCTCTGGGAATCCAACTGTAGAGAACACATCGATTCGATCTCCACGACCAGCATTGGGAGAAAGGTCGGTCATTAAGAATGAACGACGTGCAATAGCAAATTGACCCTCTTTACTGCCAGGAGAGATGGTCAGTGTGTACTGTAGACTGCCTTGATATGGTTCACCGACAATATTGTCGATAATTGCGCTGGCAGGAGTAAGTTCTGGGTTATATGGGTCGGGAGTTTGTCTAATTTCGTTACCAACGATCTTTCTGATGTCACCATCGATAACTTCGACCACCAAAAGTTCTTTACTGTTCCATCCAGACTCCGAACTTTTGAAAACACTCTCTTTAGGGTAGAAAATGTCAGGTTTGACACTAAACAGCATCTGGAAAATAAATTCCAGTGACTGGGGAGTACCTTTTACGTTATAGAAGTCACGAATCTTCTTAACGAGTAAGTTTTTGTTGGTTTCGTCTCTAAGGTACTGATATGGGAAACCAGAAGTATATTGCTCTTCGTAATTCTTGATTAAACCAGCAAGCAACAGGTTGCTCAGATTATTAATCTCCGCAAATTGCTTATGGACTTGTGGGTTAGTCTCTTCGTAAGTTAAATCGTTATATAAATCGCCAAGTTTTGTCTTTGCGCTATATCCACGGATAGCATTTTTAAAAACATTACCTTCTACACGTTCATACAAGAAAATTTCCTGGTCAATCATAATAAGACCATTCCTTCTAGGGAATCCATCGGTCTTATTCGCCAGGATGTCAATTTTTGTTGTTCCGAGTGGAATTTCCTGTTGCAGGATGCAAGTCTTAACTAAGACTTCGGGTGCAAATGTGTCAACATCGAGAAATCTCTCGAAATTATTGATAATATCCTGCGGACCCTCACTGATAGTGAGTGCTTCGTAATATTTGGACAGGAAATTCGTTACTAGAGGATATTCCTCTACGATAAAGTCAGGTAACTGACTTTCGATCAGCGTGGAGAGATTCGGTCCTGCCATTTATCAGATGAGTGCTTCTTGTTGAACGAGGAAAACGCTACTAGAGAGATCAAGACTTAAATATGCCTCACGCAAAGCATAAATGTCTTTGTTCACGGGTAGAACACGTAGTTCTATCCTGTTGTCGTCGTAGGTACCTTTGATTATATTTAACCGATTCAGCATTACCTCTCCTTTGAGGTAATCTATGGTACCTTGCTGTTCGTTGAGGACAAATCTGTCCTGGGTGGTAGGATCGATCTTATAAAGGTAGACATTACCTTTTTGATCGTCTGCCAGATAGACAATATCCGTAGGAAAGTCAGAAACAACAAACCCAGTAGATTGAACAGAAGGATTAGAACAACCTGATTTAACTGTGTTCTGATAGCAGATTTCATATTGTGTAACAGTATTCAGAATGGGGTAAAAATCCTTCCTTAATTTAATATCAGTTTCGTTAGATGTAATAGATGTCTCTGTAGAATCAATAATTCCGACGATACGAGAATATTTGAATCTACCATTGAACTTTTCAAGATCTGATGTACTCCTATAAGAAGTCAGGGACTGATTAACCTTAGATTTGATCTCTGCTTCGGTTAAGTCAGTCTTTGATTTGTTATAATAGATCTTTGAATTTAGTTCAACGTAAGTAATGGACGGATCAATAATTTCTGGGGTAACAGAAACAACCGAATATTTTTTAAGTTGCGTTACAATAAGATTCTTCGTATATTGAGAAAGTTTTGTAGAGAACTTAGGTTTAATTACGATTTTGACTTTACCGTACTCTGGTGGATCAGCGTCTTCTCCACCGAAAGATACAATGTCAGCAATCGAAGGGTAAATATTACGGATAATGGATTCGTAGTCGTCTGCCGTAACTGCACGACTTTGGGTATTGAAAAATTTCGGAGCATTTCGTTTAATCGAATCAATCGATTCAAGTTCTTCACCTCCTGTGGCTGCACTTACTGTGGTAAGATTAATCGTAGGTCCATAATTAGAGTTGCCAAGGCTATCTTCTAATAAAGCACCGAACGTAAACACTCTAGCGTTATTAGCTACATTACCGTTGGTGGTAATATAGGTGATCTCGATATAATTGTTGGTTTTTAGTTTCTTACCTAAGATACCATCACCAAAAATAATCTGATAACGCTCATCTTCTCCCTCTTGGAGGAAGAAAACATTTGAAGTTCCATCAAAACCGATAATATTATCTGCCAGACGGAACTCAGTAAAAGTAGTATCGCTTATCGTGTCTCTAACAATAATTTTAATCGTGCTTGTGTCAATATTGGAGTTCTTCAGTCTAAAACGCTGAGGAATTGCAGCGTTGTAAGTATATGTCTCTGACACATAATTTCCTTCCTTGATTTCAACGTTATTAAACGTAGCGAGAGAGTTGGAATCAAGATTGGAGGTATAATCTTTATCAGTAATGAAGGAGTATGTTACTCCATTAATACGAGTGAGAAACTGTGACCCTCTTGGGAGTCTCACCGTAGTGGGAACGTTATTCTCTGCAGCGTAACTTGCCTCGAAGTTGATAACTGCAGTTGGTGCGGTAGAAGACTTGGGTAAGTAACCGATTTGCTTCGCCAGAGACACCACATTGTCCCTGAGAGTCGCTGATTCAAGGAATGCCTCATTGACTACCATATTGGCGTTAAACGCCGTGTAGTACGTATTATAGGCAAGTACATCCAACAGGACCGAAAGAGTCGATCCTTCAAAGTCATAATCAGTAAAATCGCTATTTGAGCGAAGGTACTCTTTTAAAGATTGCTTGACTTGATCAAAGTCTAAGTTTGCAACTTGGATGTAGGACATTATCGGGTTCTTTCTAGGAAGAATTCTAAATCACGAACTTGTGCGTCAGATTCGATGCCTACAATCTCAAACGAAATTGCTACATCAAAACCATTGTTGTCATAATTTGCATCGACAGTCAAATCAATAAGGTTTACTCTAGGTTCATACTTGACAATAAGATATTCCAGCTCATCTTGTAATAACGAAGCAGTAACTGAATCTAAAGGTTCAAATAACAGGGCAGCAACATTGCTACCCAGATCGGGTTTGAAAAACCTTTCACCCTTACGGGTCATTATTAAATTGTACAATGCTCTTTTTACCGCAGATTCATCTGTGGTAACTAAAACGTCATTTGTAATAGGATTAATGCCTAATGAAATAGACACATCCTTAAATTTGACCGATTTAGGCATTGTCAGTCGGTTTCTTTTCTATGTATGCGACTTTCTTGGTAGCTTGGCGCAGATATCTATCAGAGGCAGGATCTGTGATTAACAGCATCCCACTTTTCATAAAATCTTTACCATAATCGACTGGTGTTTTGCGAGGGATTGCCATAGCATCTCCACGATCTGACGATTTATTTAGTTTGTCGTTCATCTGCGTTTTTCCAGTAATAATCATCGGTGTCACCTAGTCTACCCCATCCAGTTCCGTTCTCAACTTGATAATATCTCGTCGATACCTTGAAATCTGGTGTTAGAGGTTCATCTGGTGTTAGTGAAAGGTCATAAACTCGCATCCTATTGTTAGGATATAGTGCATATTGACCATTTTCAAGCAAAATGCAATTGTGAGACTTGTGTTCTTCGGGTTGCTCGCTCACATTGGTGTCTGTAATGTCGATATCAGCGTGAAAATTGTCTAAAGTGAACAAATATTCACCTTTCATCAGTCCGTGAGTGCGTGTTAACACCTCAAAATCCATTGAAGCGATAAATTGCTTGGTGATACACCGCACACCATAGTCCATACAGTTCCAAAATTGCAAATTTTGCAAATTTAAGCACGGATCGGGTAGTTCTGGCGCGGATACAAACGCCGAAATAGGCAATTTGTCGTATAATGCGCCATATTCGGGCAAAAATGTCTCAAAATAAAAAGCGCGTCCAGGTATCGACTTAACAGATACCCAAACGCCCTCAACAAATTCGCCAAATCCGTCTTGAAAGTCTCTTAAATACTCTCTTCGCACCCAAACTTTAGTATTTGGGAGATTGACGACTAACTGACTCATCGCTTGCCTTGTCCACGGTAACGTTTTTTCTTGCCATTACGGGAAGAAGCGGCAAGTTTAGTATTTACACTACATCCTTGACGAGTTTTTTTCGGAGCAGCAGGTTGAAAAGTGATGCCAGTTTTGTAAAGTGCCATTAATCGCAATCAGTAATAGAGTTGTCACCTGGGGCTTGTGAAGATCTGCTTCCTTGTCCGCCTATGGTTGGGAAACCAATGGCAAAAATACCAGCAGCAAGAGCTCCAGCAATGCCTGCAGCAGCGGCGGCAGCAGCAAGACCTGCCACTGCGCTACCACCACTGCATTGTAACACGTTAGGTGCCCCCACTGCAACCGCAGAACCGCAGGTAATAGAGTCTCCTATCCTTGCAAGGGGTACACGTGCCGCACAGACCTTAGGACCGATAGCAGTGAGGATAGCATCTGTCTCAACATCACCCGTTTTCATAGTTTTCATAGGCACTGCAGGTGCTCCACTACCTCCCATTACTGTTGAACAAGTTGCTTTAACAGTTCCAGGGTGACAAGCAGGGTTTTTTCCGCAGGGTTTGCAGTGTATAACTCTTACAGTGCCTGTATGAATAGGAACAATCTTCGTAACCTGAACGTTGGTGATCAGATTTGTACTATAATTCGCTGGTGGCCAACAACCGTGACCTGTACATACACCTGTAAATAGTCCTACTGCTGCCATTTTACACGTAAATATGGGAGAAAGTGTGATCGTTCCGCAAATGTTGCTCTGCTGTGGTCTGTTTGCGCTCCCTAAGAACGTTCAAAAGTTTAATAGACCCGTCACTGCGGACCCTTTTTCCGTCGTAGTGCGCAATCTCACGGGATCCCTCATATTTATACACGTTTGCATCGGATGCTCCCAGCGATAAACGGGTGGTTGCGGTAGCATTTGTCAATTGAGGCGCAGTAAGTTCGATAGTTGCACCTGATAAAGTGACAGTTGCGGGAGAAATTAACTGTATTGCGGGTGCTGTACTCAAAGAATATGTACCTGCAGCGACTGGTGCGGTCACAGTAACCTCATCTAGGTTCAAACTTACGCTTTGAACAGTCAATGTTTGGTCATCAGTACCGATAACTAACATACCAACCTGAATATCGTCTAGGTCAAACCCTTCTTCGCCCACTTGCACGCTACTAATACTCAAAACTTGAGTGCCATCTGCAACTGCATCGAAGGAAACACCAGGAATTGAACGTAAAACCTGCGCATCATTCATACTAGTAGTGGCAACATTGACACCAAGACCCAAAAATATCTTCTCGGGTTCGGATGTAACGACGTTTAGAATGTATCTGTTGCCAATTTCTACATCACCAGTTATAGAAATCGACGGATCTGGCGCATCAATAGTGACAAGAGGGGGTTGAACGTACCCAGTACCACTATCTGTGATGTTATATCCAATAACTCTACCGAAAGATATCTTTGCTTCTGCAGTTGCTTGCCTTCCATTCTCCAAATCAGGTTCCCCAATCGTCACATTTGGGGTATTCATATACCCTAGACCAGGATTGAGTTGCTGAACGATCTCAATTCCTTGTCCTTTGAGTGAATAGTTGTTCAATTCAACGTATCCAAAGTCAGGGAAGTCCTTAGCATCATAGTCAAAGATGATTAAATCATCCTCACTGGTGTTCATAAACTCTTTAATTTGCGCAACTTTAATATCTCCATCAGGATTTCCCTGATATTCGATAGTTTCTTTCAGTTTATCGCGGTATGTTGACCAGTTAGAATCGATTGTAAGCATAGCATCGTAGGTATGAACCTCAGATGCACCGTATCCAGGGTTTGCACTGGTTGTGCTGCCACCAGGACTAGACTCATCGATGTCTGGAGTGCTTGGATCATCTGGAGTTGGTTCGATTATTGTCGTAATTGTTGCCTGGTTACAATACCAACTAACTTCAATAGCATAATCTAGAACTTTTGTGCCAATCTTATGAGGTTCATACTCAAAGACACTCCACTTAATCTTCTCACCAGCAGGAGGAACAGTTCTGAAACTATGTGTACACCACTTTTGTACTAGTTCATAATACCAATTGTCTGGTACAACTGTACTAAAGTTATTCATAATATCGTCAGTGTACTCATTCGCAGCAATTGCTGTATCAATAGTTGGCAAAACATTACAGAAATATGTTCTTGTTTCACGGAACATCTCTGCTGTATTGTTATACAACTTACCTTCTAACGCTTTATTTGTAATAACTTCTTCTTCTTCTGTTTCTCCGACAATATCCTTATAGTTGTCAGTAATGCTAGCGGGAGAAGTTAATGAATCTACACTGTTTGCAAAACTTTCTTGATCCTCAAAACTTGGGATCAATGTACCAGTACACTTTAACTTACCCCAGAACTTATCAGCAGCATCTACTAACTTCTTCTCTAAGCGTCTATTTCTCTTATTCTTAAACGGAATAGGTTCGTCTTTCTCGTCAAACCCTAAAATAGGTACCTTGGCATAAACACCAGTATCTACAGAGATAGGCCAAGTAGATTCACGAGATGCAGCATAGTCAACACCCTTTGACTTTTGCTCTGCATCCATAATCTCCTGACCTAAGTCATATAACCCACAAACAGACTTATCTAGATTGTAGGCAATTTTTGCATTCTTTTTCTTCCTTCTTTTCTTTTTCCCATCGGTAGGATCCTCATAATCCTCAAAGAAGTCAGGGTTATATTCACCAAATAATTCCTCATACGATTTTGTTGCATCAGGAACTTCGGCAACGGGTCCTACAACGTCCACTAACGTGTCGCATTTGGGTTGGAGGTACTTCGTATAGCAAACCTTCTTTGGATGGGAATAGAACCCGCTTATGGACGCTCTCAGAGGTTCTACATTAATAGTAAACAATCCAATGGTTGATACAGTAGGAGTATCATAGTAACCAGCGACGACATCGGCGGTCGCGCCGCTTTCAGCACCAGTTATAACTTGATCTGGAAAATTACCAGATGGATTATCTAACTCAATAATATTCAGAGCATTACTCTCACGATATCTGTGCCACTCGGCAACGGTCCCTGTAGCGCCATTCGGACAACTTACAGTCTCGCCTACCTTGAAATTACCAGACGGATTCCTGACACTAACTCTCGGTGTCACCGAATCGCATATCCACAAATAAAAATACTGCTGCTCTCCTGTTATGCGAATTTGGTATGGAATTAATTGATTGCAAGCAGTACTCTCATCCCCTGAAATATTAGAAGCACTAAAAAGATACTCAAAATAATCCTCATCATCCATAGGACCCATCTGTACGTCCTGAGACCCCAAAGGTCCCCGCCCACCTTGCGAATCGCTTTGGTAAAACGGGAATGTACTAGTGACTATTAGAGCATCTTCAAAGTTATACGTCAAGTTCTTGCCTCATCTCGATTGTGGTTAACCTAGTCTCTACACTATTCAGATAATCGACAATACTCTCGTGCTGGGTACTTCCAGGACGACGGTACATAATTGTCATATTGCTGATTGAGTCCTGCACCGCTTTGATACTTTCGCGGATCTCTTTGATCTCTTCCTTCATCTGAAGCTTGTAATCTCTCAAGTCGTAATCCATAGCAAGTTCGTTAATTAAACTATCATACCACAAAGTGTTCTCATCGGGCGTTCGGGTTGATTTTGAGAACTCTGGCATCTGACCTCATTTCTAGAATGTCTGGAAGTCCCTTAACGGCAGTTTCTTCCTTCCTAAATTTATGCGCCGAGTCACTGTCAGTACTCCACATACTGTCCCGAATCCAATAAACCATACCCGTGTGCAATGATCCTGCAAAAGGGGCAGCAATTGTCCAATACTCTTTGCGTTGTGCCATTGTAAAAAATTCTAAGGGCGAAAATTAATTCCGAAAATTTTTCAGAACCAAAAAAATATTTATCTCGCTCTCTGGGTTCGTTGTAGGTTAGACTTGGCGAATTCTCTATAAAAACGCCCCCCATCGAATAACAGTCAAATAGGGGGCGTTCGGTTTGTGTTACTTAGTGCCGCTACGGTTAGCGATACTTAGTGCAGGCGTCGTCGTAGGATGACCCCACGGGCACCGCCTCGCAGAAGCGGGTCATCTTAGCGTCTTGCATCTCAGAGACTGAGGTGATGGCGTTGGTGCCGATCAGGGTGCCGAAGAAGACGACGACGGCGAGGAGAGCGATTCGCATTGGTTGGTTGCTGTTGGTGAAATTATAGCAGATCAGTGGCGATCTGAGATGTTCCAGGTTCCCCAGTCTGCGGACTCCAGACCCTGGCGGATCCGATCGCGACGCTGAGTCTCAGCACGCATCCGACGGATCTCGTCTTCCATCACCTGCTGAATCAGAGGAGAGGGGTTGGCGTTGGTCAGGAACAGACCGCCGTGCTGAGGAGTGAGGTTGGTCATCGGTTGCTTTGCTTTGTTGTTCATAGTATGGCAGTGATGGGGGAGAAAGTCAACAGGCAGTGGACAGGCATCCCTTTGGCACACACCCTGTCAGGCGACGCCAGGTGAGGGCGAACTGAATGCTCTTCTCTGTCATCCCACCCTGGCGGCGATGACCTTTGACCTGCCACCCGTCTGGGGTATAGTAGAAGGTGATGGCGCACCTGCTCACGGTGTGCCCGATGAAGTGCTCATCGGTATGGGCGAGGTGCCAGTCCTTCACGTCCGTCACGCAGTGGCGGCAGAACTTACCCGACCGAAGCAAGCGGACTAGGTTGGCAATCTCCTGGCGGGTCAAAATGAACCACTCGGTTCCACCCTTGCCGTTGTATAGGTGGCGGTACTCCTCAGGCAGATTCTCAGACCAGGGACCTGGCACGGTGCTGCACTTCTTACTGTTGCGCAGTCGCTCGTGGACGATCGCCTCGGTTGCCTTAACGCGATTGCTCAGCACTAGGGCAATGAATTCTGTATCACCGTCGTTGCTGGTCTGGTGTCCCTCTAGCATTGCCATCGTCGCTTTCTCACCACCAGAGGCAAGACCGATTTTCACCGCGACGTAATCTGACTCGTCAGCGGTGACGACGTTGGAATGGGACACCATAAAGTAGAGGACGCCAGCACCACCCGCACCTGATCCAGAGGTGCGCTTATGGGCGGTTGCCTTGTCTACCGTGATGGTGGCAGAGTCGAAGACGGGACGATCAGCGTAGAGAGTCGTCATTTCGTAGAGTTCGTTTCGATGCCATTAATATACCCCCACCCTGGGGAGGATGGGGGCGATTGTGGACAGTTCAGAGTTCGTCCACCATTTCGTCTAGTTCTGCCTCGTCTAGGTTAGGATCGTCGTAGGCAACGCCATCGCCTGTGTGAGTGATGCCGAGGTCGCTAAGAGTGCGAACCACGTGCTGCCAATCGTAACAGCGACGGGCGAGGTGGTAAAGACCCTCATCGTTGCCGATCCAGAGGGCAGCGTTCCAGGTCTCATAGTTTGCCCATCCGTTGAAGGTCGAATCCTGTGCCATTGGTGTTGCGGTCATCGGGTCGTACGATTGCAGAGGTTTCATTGAGTAGGTTAGCAGCGCCAACCCGTGCACCGTTGCGAACGTCATCATTCGCAACAAGGACGCCAGCGCCGAAGGCAGCAGCGTAGGAGAGGATCCGAATCAAAGGTTGTCAGCGATGAGGTTCAGGATAGCAGAGGCGTCGTCCATTTCGGCATTCACCTCTTCACGGTCGAAGAGCGCGTCTTGAATGAGAGCGTCAAGAGCGTCATCCTCGAAAGGGCAGAGATCAGTGTTGAGCATCTGTGTTGGTTGTGAACGTTTTGATTATAGGATGCCGAGGCGACTCAGCAACCAGTTGTAGACCAGTTCGGTGAGTGTCACAGGGCAGCGACCCCGTACAGTTCGTTCTCACGCTTTGCCCAATTGCAGAACCTGCCAAAGGACACGCTAGGGCGAGCGGTGATCTCACACCATAGCAGACGGAGTTGGTCGCGGCGTCGTACCTGATAGGCGGCGACACTGCCAGAGATCCAAGCGACTTGAACCCGACGCGAGGTGAGTGGGAGGATGATCCCATCAACAGCGCTCGAACGGTCTTCAGTGTTCAGGAACATAGGTGCCTTGCTTTGACTCTTCTAATATACAGGAGAGGGAGGGGAATGGGGTGATTGGTGGACACCCCGTCGATTGTCACAGGAACTGAGACGGATCGCCGTAATCTCCAATATGGTTGCCGAAGGGGTCACGCACCTCAGCGTAACCGAATTCATCAGCGAGACTGAGGCAGATGTCCCACGCCTGATCCTCGCTGAGGCAGGACTCAGACTCCTGGGGTTGGTGTGGGACTAAGACGCTGTAACGGTTTGCCATTGAACTTTGATTGAACTGAGGTCAGTATAGGGCACCAGCGTGGCAATGGTGAAAATGATGGACAGTCCCATAACTGTCACGCTCCAACGTATTTCACTTTAATTTCGGTGTAGGATTCCAACAGTTCAGGATAATAGTCCTCAACCTCAGTTATCAACTCATCAACAGAATAGTCCTCTAAAGTATGATTGAGGGAGTCGTAGACAAATTGATACATTGTCTTGTGATCCATCCCGTCAATGATACTTTCAATGTACGCCTCCTGAAGTTGATCACGATCAATGATGTTGTCGGTTGATTGTGTCACTGATGGTCTCCGTTGTTTGGATGTGTTTATTATACAGGATCAGGATTGATACTGATTGGGTTAGTGGACACTTCAGAAAGTGTCACTGGTTCACTTGCAAAGGTGTTGTATTGAATTATAATACTATCGATGTCTTTCTGTTCTAATTCTGTATACAATCTCTCCAGTTCTTTCATATAATTGTATTCATCGATTGTATCCATTAACTCTTGCATTCTATGGGATACAATCTGTTTTATTAAATCTCTTTTAGTAACTGTCATTCTATCTCTTCTATATCAACAACGGTTAACTCTTCATCGTCCCCTATCTCCAACATATCTTTAAAATCCCAACTATGTGGATTCCAAGGGGTTTCAATCTCTAGCGTTATTTGATATTTTGTAATTTCCAAGTTTTGATTTAATGCAGGAATGTGAGAAAGCAAAGGCATTGGAAAAAATCAAAAAACGCTAGAGTTAATTATAACACTAAACGGTGATTTGTGCAGACCACCAGTCACCAGTATACTCAACTTCACCTTCGGGAGTGTTAATGAACCAATCGAACTTACGTTGGAACACGTTGTAACCACAGAACTCGAAAAGCAACACATTAAGAATTTGCTTAGTTGTTGCTGTCCAATAACCGCAGTTATTGATGCTGATGCTGTTGTTCGAGATTGCACCAATCAAGTGACCGTGAAAGGTGATAGATGCCGAACCATTATCGTGCCACGTCACGCAACGGTTACCCTTAGAGAAGGGACGAAAGTTGCGGATGGCGGTGATCATTTCCTGGTCAACTTTGCGCATAATGAAGAGAGAGTGAGTGTGTACGTAAGGTGGACAGGTGAGAGATCAGATCTTGAGTTCACCCATCATAGAACCTTCAAGGGTGCCACACAGGGCGCTGAGGTCGTTGTAGAGTTCGTCATCGGGACCGATACGATTGAGGATGCTGTCGAGAGCATCGATCGCACGCTGAGTCTCGGTGGCGGTCATCGAAGTTTGAATGATGGTGGGCATTGGTTGCTTGCGAATGACTGTATTATAGCGGAGTGGGAGACAGATGGGAGATGCCTAGGACACTTCGTCAACTGTCTACCACTCCTGTGATAGTTGTGTCGGGTCTCCCCTCCACTCACCTAATATACACGATCACGGAGGTCACACAACCTAGGGTGTGCCACTTTCCTCACCGACCACGATGGCATCAGGGGGGAGTGTGCTACCTTGGAAAGCGTCCCATCCATCATCCAATTTATCAGGAGTCTGTGTAATCATATGGTCCAGGGTAAGGTTACCCATTTGGATACGTTCATTAATAAACTTACCAATGCTGAAATCCTCTCTGTCGATGGTGTCTTCCACATCCTCGACTAGATTGTCATTGTCATCTCTATCTTGCTCACCTTCAAGTAGACCACAAAGTTGCATAAAAGCAGACTGAAATTCGTCTAAGTCTTTGCATTTATATGCATATTGTTTGTTTTTATTACTCTTATAGATGATTTTTACATTACTTAGATCATAGTCTAACTCCAAGTAGTCAATAGCACCACTAGGGAGTTCTTCGTAAACCTTGTTAGTCATCTTAATGTCTTTCTATAGTATACAGTATAGCACGTGGGTGGGAAAATGAAAACCCTTAAAGGTTAAGAAAGTAAGTTTTTGACTTTTTTAACTTTTTCATTATTTCGGTTTTCTGACTTTCTTGACTTTTTCAGTTTCTTGTGTTAGACTGCAGGCTAAGACCCCCAGTTATCTCAGTATTGGGAGAGATATAGAACACATAAACTATATTTTTCCACATATTTAATAAGTTTTCCACAGATATGTGGATAACCTGTGGAAAAGCATTGGTATCACTGGGAGCGGAGGGTCCGCACATAGGTATTAAAACTGTCTGACATAGTGTAGTAACCAGATGCTACTATTAGTTGACCACTAAAGACAATTGCTGTACATATACCCCAGAATATGTAATACATTTGGGACTTAACTTGGTGGTTCATACTTAGGTACTGGGTAGGAGATGATGATTCTTTGGGTGTTGTTACCTTGGGAGTCAAGCATAGACTGGCGATGGAGTGTTGCATCAGGGATAGCATTAAGGATATTGGATAGGGAGTTATTCAATACCATTTGTTGTTTAGGTGTCATTGTAAGTGTGATAACCAAAGGGACCAAGTTATGTTTGTCTTCTTAATACCAAGCAATATGATTGATGAAGCAAAAAGAAGAGATAGTAAGAATGGATACAATCCTTGTGGAAAACGTTCGTTTTTTGGTGGATCCAACATAAAATAGTATGTGTTAACGGACAAGACTATGAACTGAAACCCATCACACTTTCGTTATACGTTTTGAATTGAGGTTACAAACAATGCACAACTTAATGTCACACAATCAGTTGGAGGGATGGAGAGAATCTATCAAAGATGCAGTTGATAAGCAAGATGATTACTTTGACTGTTTAATCGAGTGTACGACAGAGGGGCGTCATACACGTGAATGCAGAAGAGTCTGTCGGGAAATGCTTATGTGATGTGACAATCGTAGTAGTGGTATACACCCCCTTGACCTAAGGTTGAGGGGGTTTTATGCTGTCTGGAGTCATTTTAATAGTTTGCGTGAGCGTTTCTTGTTGTTTCATATACAATTTAATGAAACTTTTAGCAAGGTCTCTTAGAATGACAACATCATCAATTGCGTCGATTTCTCTACGTACCTTGTCATATTCAAAGTTTTTGCTCATCGTCGAGAGCAGTATGTCGTCGGGATTCATAAGCTTTAGTTTCTAATTCATTAATGAGACTGTGCACACCTTCGTGTGTGATAGGATGGGGTAGAGCTTGCAATGCGCAACGCAATACGGATGCTTGTAAATGTTCCAATCGATAATCTTCATCTGAAGACTCTAGTCCAAAATAGAATTGAAATCGATCGAGTGAAGACATTACTAATTACCTAAAACACATTACTAATTATGGCGTGTAAAAATTGCGGTGGCAATATGTCACTGGATGAACTAGAAAACCAAATGTTTGCTCATCTCTGGACAAAGACTGATGATGGGTGGACAGTTAAGTGTGAAGATGGTACACTAGTTACATTCGCTTCAGTTAGTGAAGCAAAAGAATTTATACTAAGTGGTGAGCACCGCGACAATGGATAGACAAGGAAAGAAAGTCATCAAACACACTGTTGAGTGTGACACAATGATTAGAGAGTATCCTAATCACGTACCACCTGAGTTCTGTGATATGTTGATTAAGTATACTGAAGATCTATACAATGGACACATCAATAATGAACCAACAGGGACAAATACAGAGGCGTCAAAGTTTGAACGTTCAGATTACTTTTATTGGTTGACTGAAGGTACATCACCTAGTGTACGTAATACACTATTGAGTGGATGGGGTAAGTTGGCGCAACGTCAATACCTTGAAGAGTTTAGTCAATTAGCATTGAATGATTTCTGGATGAGTGCTGCTAAAGTGCATCGTACTGAACCAGGACAAGCATTTCATAGTTGGCATTACGATAATGCTGGTTTCTTTGTTGCTGATCGTGAGTTTGTCTTTATCACCTATCTAAATGATGATTTTGAAGGTGGTGAGACTGAATTCTTGTATCAAGGTGTTAGAGTGAAACCTGAAAAGGGAAAGACTGTTATCTTCCCCGCAGGTTATACTCATATGCACCGTGGTAATCCTCCCATCAAAGGTAACAAATACATTGCAACAACGTGGGCATCAAAATTACCAAGAATGGATCGTGAAACTGGTGACGCTGGTGAAATGAAGTTCATTGGTCCTAGTGAACAAATGATCAGTTACTATAAAGGTTGATCACATTTGATTCAACTTCCCATACAAGTGAACTAGAACCTCATCACGAACTTCCATTAGTTCGTGATAACATTTTTGGTTGTGTGCACAAGACCGTAGTTTATCATCTGGTTTATACACAGATTCGATGAATAGACCTAGTGCACGTTTAAGTTTTTCAGTTTTGTTCTCGGGATCGTACATTGAGTTGGATTGCAGTTGCGTCAGGATACGACTTCTGGACGTGTCGCAATATTGTGGTGGGGTAAACGACATCTTCTGTCCAGGTTCGCCATTGTAATTTATCATCGATCTCTGACAATACTGCTACTTCCCAACATTTTTTAGTCTGCATTTCCATCTTCATTGTTCCAGAAGTCTTCCCAGTCTGACGGTGAGTCAGTAACGTCTTTGACATACGATACATTCTTGCGAGTGTGGAGATGCGGCGTGTTCTTGCCACTGAGGTAAGATATGATAGCATTGACTTTGTTGAGTTGACCTTGGAAATAATCTTGCAAACTAAAGAGTTCGTGACGTACGTCTGCGACAAAATCATATGCTGATGTATCCTCTTGTGATACGTACTCTAGAAGCAAATCAGCAATGAGTTGTCGTTGATGATCACGATAGGTTTTCTTGTTGTTCTTGCTCAAATAGTTCTGAATCTGCTCTTCCACGTTCTGCTGCGGCAGTGAGGATGTCGTAGCAGTCTCCAAGTCTGGCGTGATTATTAGATTCGCAGACTGATTGTTGTTGTCGGGAGAGGACTTGGCAGGCATTTCGGAGGACCTCAATTTCATCGGTATTTAAGAAGAGTTTTACAAGCATTATTCAGTTTCCTCGATGATTGTAGCTGAAATTTGGTTAAGAACCTTGGCAGTTTTGTTGATACTAGTGCCTATCTTAGCACCTATATCATTCTCAACCCAGGCACGATAGATGAACTGGGCAGTGGCAACAATGACTGCTGCGATAGTTACCAACCAATACAAGACTTGACGAAGAAACTTGTTATCGGGGATAGATTTGATCATTAGCAATAAACAGGGGAATAGTCATCACCAGTATATGGAGTGAGATTGAAATCAGTAACCTCAGCACCATTAGCGACGTACTGGTTAACGTCGTACACCATATCAGACTTGGTGCGAGTCGAAAACGAGACACAACCTTGGTACTCATTCTCAGTGGGGTGCCAGATGACACGCTTTACGTAGCGCTTGCCAGTGCCAACTGGAAAATAATCGATTTGTGTTGCGGGAGTGAGAAGTTGCATCGGTTGTGCCGCGTTGATGAACATATTATAGAATGGACAGGGGACAAAAGAGACTGGTAGTGGACAGTTTGTGAACTGTCCTAGTATGTCTCGCCGTCCCGTGCCTTGGGTGCAGAATGGATCAGGTCAACTATCGTCTGCACTGTCTCAGCTTGAGCGTCTGATGGCATTACACAGACATAGATGAGACCGATGCTGACCAGTGCTGTTGCCAGGGTCCAGGTACTACGCATCAGGCGCTACGCACCTCCCCCTTGACTACAACGTCAGCAGGGACACGTGAGATGGTGTAGCGACGGATCTGCTGAGAGAACGGACGCCAGGCATCGACAGTCTCGTTCACGATACGGTTGTGCTGACGGTCAGCACCCTTAGCAGTGGTGCACTTGCCACACTTGCGGAAGTACACGATAGGGTGCTGAGGAGCATCAACGGTGTCGATCTCAACTTTGTAGAAGCAGTGCTTCACAACTTGAGTGGTCATCGAGTCTCCCTCGTTTGGTATGTACCTATTATAATGCCCCCTGATCGCGAAACCAGGGGGCGTGTGCCAGTTTAGACAGTGGTTGTGACTGTCAGTTTGTTGAGGTAGTCAGCAGTATAGTTCCACCTATGTCCTGTCACTCCCCACCTAATCCACGAGAATGATGCATCCTTGTATGATTGTAGGGGTAACCCAGGTGTGGTGAATACATTCTTCACTAGTTGGAAATCATATTCATTCACCAAGTATCTCATCTGTCCACTGATAGTGTTAGGGTTACACATATTGGTAGTACAGAATGTACCGAGACCCTTGATTCTACCTTCAGATGTCCACTGAATCAATCCAAATCCACCACGTGTGTTCACATAACAATCTTGGTAGTCTCTAGCAACACGTGGTGTGTATTCTTCACACGCTAACGGTTTGAAGTTGGATTCTTGTTTAATGTTACCAAGAATAACAGCAACTGCATTCTTATCTTTGATGCCATAATCCGATAGGACATTGATGACTTCCTTTTCAGCAGGTGTACATAAGGTGCACAATAGTGCGGCGGCAATGATCATTTTAGTTTCTCTCCATACTTTTTGATTGCAGACATACAAATACTATCACCTAGTCGCGGATCTGCAGGTAGTTTCTCCGCAGTCTTCAACTTGTCGTATTTAACCTTGAGACGTGGTTTGAGGTAATTATACACATCCTCACCACTCATACGCCAAATTTCCGCGATTTCCGCACCATCATACCGTACAAAGTAATGGTTCTTGTATTTCAACAACTTCTCTTCGCGCAGATACTTATCTTGTGCTCTCCACGATCCTTTCACACTGATGCCATTGTACGTGGCATTGATAGTTTTACCAATAGTAGACTTATATTCCGCTTCTCCAATATCATCCTCTGCATCACTACCAGAGTAGTGTTGTGCAATCTTATGCTTAAGTTCAATGGCAGTATGGATCTCACGCAGACGATTATATGAACAGGGGTCACCCCATCCTTGGTCTTCACACACATCGTGGAGACCCATAAACAGGAGTCTGAAGCGCTCTTCTGCTGTTGCTTTGGTGTACTTAGGCATAGATGATGTTACAGAGGGGTTACAGGGTCATTCAGAGGGGTCTGAGGTGTTCTCAAAATCCTCAATCATATTCACAGGGACAATATGTTCACCAGCAATCAAATAATGATGCTGAAACTCATCAGTGTCACCTACTCTACGATATCCAAGGTATGCTAGTTCATCATCAGGGAATTCATTCTCCCTCAATGCTGCTTGCAGTTTGTAGTGTAGAAGATCAGAGGTACTTACCATAGTCCTGTGCGCGAACGGTGTCTTTAGCATAACAAGTCTTGCCTGTCAACCAGCGTGGATACTGATCATCTTCGATAGCAAGGAGGAATTGATCTTGATTGTCGAAATAGTATACATCAGACCAGCGCTTGGTATACTCATTCTGCTCTTGCAGACGATAGTCTGGGTTGCCATTCTCTAGGACACCAGACTCAACAAAGCGGAAACCACCGCGTTCTAGAATAGTTTTGGTCATTGTGTTGTGTAGTATAAGGACAGTATAGCAGATCACCTCTTGTAGAGGTAACCACCTGCCCAGTCAGCGTGCTCCAGCAACCACTCACGGTGCTCAATCAAGCGCAGATCATAACGAACGTGCTTAGCAGGTGATTTGAATGATGCTGGTTTGTAGACTTCACCAGTCTTCTTGTCCACAAATGCGTGGACACTCTCAGAGGGAAGACGACCTTCGTTAGGAACAACCATAACGATCTTGAGATACTTGCGACCCTCTTCAATCACGAACTTATAGGAAGGAGCATCGTGACGACCAACCGTACCACGGTTGCGAGACTTGAAGTTGTCCTCCAGAGCATCACACAGCATCAGCGTCCACTTGCGGACGTTGAGTTGGATCTCGTTACGAGCGTCCTGGGTAGCACAGAAGTCAGAAAACGATTGAGTGGTCATTGCCTGTCCCTTGATTACCTTAGTATTATACAGCCGTCAGTGCGGCGCACCATTGTTCTTGTGCCAGTTCTCAAACCGCACAGTGGGGTCAGCATAGACGGTGCGAGGCATCATATTAAATGATAGAGTGTGTCTTGTCGAGTCCTCTGTATTGGTATTGACGAAATGCGCAAGTGTAGATGGGAAGATGAGCATCTTACCCAATGATAGTTTATGTGCGTGCTCGTGCTTATGTGCGTGAGACATATTCATTCTACCATTTGTATCATCATATGGATTCTCACGTACAAATGTAGTATCTCCACTCTCTCCAGTGAGGTAAACGATGCCACTAATTACTGACCACGGGTGCTTATGTAAATGTGTGTACTCACCACGTTTTGTCTGTGTGATCCACATCGATGTCACTGCCATACTATGTGCGTATGGTTTATTGTATATGTCTAAGTATATCTCTTCTACTGATTCTTCTGCCCAATTGGCAAGTGCTAGTGCTGCTGGTGCAGCAGAGCAGTCAGCATAGTTTCTCACATCACCATCATTCTCCCAATTATATGGGATTTGATGGCATAATGCTACCAATGGTGCAAATATATCTTGGGGTACCTCGAACTCATACAGAGTTGTCGGTAGGATTGGTATCTTTTTTACCGAAGATTGTGTCATAGTCGTAGTTTGTTCCATACTCGCGGTTACATCCATCACAAATTTGTTTAAGGGTAGGATCTTCCTTGGGTTTGGGTACAGCACCACGCTCACGCAGTTGACGCCAGGTATATACTGGACCGTGGTCACGTTGTGCACGATAGAATGGTTCTAGTGCAGCAGCGTCCTTCACTGACAGTGTGTGACGTGGTGGGAGTGTTCCTTGCAATACTAGGTTGCGAATGACATTATTATACCATTAAAAAGAGGGGTAGAACCCCTCGTGTGCCACTTTTTCAATTGGCTTTTCGGATCTTTTCTAGTAGTGAATCCGCAATTTGTTGTTGTCGCTGTCGATATTGGTGTCGTTTGGTGTTATCTGTACTCTGATTGAACTTCAGTTGTGTCATCTGTTCAGCAAACATATGCTTGTAAGTGAGAATCATCTCTTTAAGATAACCTCTCTCTTCCAGAGTGGTATTGATATCCCTAAAGACATTACAATCAACGGTGTGTTTTGAAGGTAGAGAGTGAGCGCCCATAATAATGTTCAGGATGTTAGTAGTATATCACGATTGAGTGAACGTTTGCAACTCCTGCGTTACAGCATTGAAGGTACCAAGGTTAGTAATATCGTTGACCTTAACACTTCCTGCAGGAACATTAAGCATTGTAGTAGCATTTACTGCTCCATAGAAGAACCTAGTGCCATCTCTATACGGATCGTTACTTGATCCTGGTTCTGCTTGGTTAATCTCAAGAGCATACATCGACTGACCAGTGATGTTAATTGATGTATCTCTTTCATCCCAAACAACAGACAGAGGACCAACTGTATGATATGCTGCCTGCTTCTTAGACAGATCCATTGGTAACTTAGCAGTCAACAGATGTCTATCATTAGGTGTACCAGAGTTAGCAGCATTCATTGAGAACATCAGCGTGCCATACTGGTGACCCAGCACTGCAACACCTGCAGGTTCAGTGATACCACTGGTGCTCAACTTACCAATCCTGGTGATATTACAACCAGTCACACTCTTATTGTGTGCAGCACTCACGTTACCGTGAACACTCTGCGCAATTACACCAGCAGTGGTGATTTCACAGATGTAGGTGTCAAGTTGGTTGAACTGGTTGGTGATAGATGCGACAGCGTAGAGTTTGTCCTGAGATACCTCGTGGGGATTAAATCTATGGTGTGCATAGGTAGACTGAGATATGCCACCTTGACCAAAACCAGTATCATTGAAATAATAATGCTCAAATTCAGTATTTAATGCAAAATCCTGAATTCCAGGAACTTCATTATGTCCCCAAACTATGTCTTTGATGGTATCTGCACCACTACTATTATTGATAGTGAAACTAGAGAAGGAGTGTGGACGGTTACTAACAGTGTTGGTGAATGAAGGGAATGCATTAGTTGCATCCCACGTATCATTAGCAACGATGATAATACCGTTAGTATCACCTGCTTGAGTTTCAGATCCAGAGACAGCGTAGGTGCAACCACCTTCCGCAGCATTATTTCCTGAACCTCTCATCACATTGCCAATACCCTTACGCCACTTAAACTTATTAAGTTGCAAGTCGTCACCAATAATATATCCACGACCATAACCACCAGCGCTACTACCCATTACGTTGGCACTTGTATCAACTGAGAAGAATCCGTACATACCACGGGTAGTATTACCAGTGGAATCGTAGGTTTTACCAGCGTAACCAACCTTGATAGAGTTAGTACCACCACCGCCAGGACTACGTTCTTCGAGAGCAGTATCAATACCAAAGATACCATCAACAGCATTACCTGCTTGTGAACCACCAAGAGCAAACTGAACATTATTAAGTGTGGTGGCAAGCGGTGTAGCAAGACCAGTATCTGTACCAGCAACTTGTAGTCTGATACCCACAACCTCTGCCATTTGTGTTGATTGCCCACCACTTTCTTGGGTGAAGTGACCACCAACAAACAAGACACCTGCACTAGGTGAGTTCAACTCAACAGAAACACAGTGTGCTTGGAAGTTAGCAGGTGCGCTGCCAATATAAGTGGAGTTACTTTCAGTAATCTCGTAATCCCATTGATAATTCAGATCTTTGTCATAACATACAATATAACCTAAACCATAGTTATTACCACCTGTAGTGTTGGCAGTCCAACCCACACAATAGATGTTACCATATGGATCAACATCAATACCTTTAGGATATGTGTTGTATCCAGTGTGATATGCACGTGCTTCAATACCACCAGTAGGACCGTGCCTGGTGAGAACTTGTGTTCTCAGTCCAGTGTTACCATCCCAATACTGTGATAATGTGAGCAAACCATTAGGCACCTCTTGCTTATCAATTCGTGCAGCATTAGGTTGTCCCGCAACACCGTGAAGTTGGTGATTACTAGGGTTAGCATTACTATAATCTAATTGTGCATTGTCAGTTGCAACTGACTGATCCACATACAAATGACACGGGCAAGATGCAATTGCTTCAATTCTTGTATCAAATTCGTTCTCAGTCTGCTCAGCATATGACTGTAAGAACATACTTGATGTAGTTCTACGATCAGCACGATCCCATTGTCTATTCTGTGTGCTATCTAACTGCACATTTTGTGTTGGTGCAGACCACAAATACCTATTCTGATAGGTACCAGTGTCAAGTGTGACCAATCTAGAAGGACTGATAGATGTAGTTGCTTGATAGTTATTGATTGTAGTAGGTGCAGCAGTCGAAGAAGGATCAGTCGCAGAGCTGATGTCTGTGTTCCACAGAGTACAAGTGCGGAGAAGTTTATACTTCTCAAGACCACTATTATCATTGTTAGTTGCGTTCAGATCATACACAACTTCATCCCAACAACGTACGATGGTTGCAGGAGTGTAGTCAAAGTTGATATCAATGTATGTTCCTGATGCATCAGTGACTTCAATAGGACCAACTAAATCACCATTATGAGGCAGTTTAAAGATTGTATTTCTAACAAAGTGACCCGAAGATCCAACGTTGTTAGAACTCACATAACGTGCAGTAACAATCATATTGTTAAATGCGTCAAAATTGATGCTGTCTAACAGGACACCACCATCTTGCTCCATTGCATAATAATATCCAGGAGTATTAGGCACTGGATTGAATGCATCTCCAGGTTTTCTACCAGGAGTTCCAGCTCTAATCTCTCTAATATAATCTACAGTGCCATCAAACTCAATCTTAGCAATGAAACCAATGTAATTTGCCTTTGACTCATAGTTATTGCCACTAGTATTGTCATAACCATCAGCATTACGTGCACCAATAACATTACCAATGACGTAAATGCCATTGCTAAACACTTTACTATCAGTGACTTGAATGTCATTACCAGCGAAGTTTACACCTTCGCGATAGTACATATCACTACCAATACCAGTCTCACTGGTGTCATAACCACAGTTATTACCATCCCTAACATACATCTTAGGAATAGTAAAGAATGATCTCACCCAATCGAGAGCATTAGTGGCAATATTCTTTTTCTGTACCTGTACAAAGTTAGTATGTCTACCAATCTTCCAGTGGTGGTTGTCTGCAGTTCTCGAAGAAATAACATTTCCAAGATTAACAGTAGGACCAGGAGTTAGACCAGCAGTTGTCACATACTCATAGGTAGTGCCAGGTGCAGGTTCTTTCTCTACCTTACACACCTTAACAGGTGCTTGATTAATTAAATCATAATATGTGAAATCATAATCAGTAGTATTCCAATCATATCTGATGTATGAAGCAGTGCAATCAGTCTGTGTGTTGCCTGGGTCTCCAGTGTCAAAGAACTGATAGTATACAGGGTTACCTTGAATAGTAGAGACTGACTGATCCCTCATATTGCGAGCTTTGTTGGTCATAGACCAAGGAATCACCAGTTTGCCATTGACATCAATTGCCATTCTGACATTCTGATCCCATCCACCAGGATAAACTAGTTCTCTTGATTGAATAGCAACTCCATCAAACGGAATTCGTAGAAGATGGAATGTAGATCTAGTGTTAGAGAGATCCGTACCACTGGCATTAGCAGCAACCCCAATATAAAATTGTGAATTGCTCTGATCAATAACAATATTACTAGTACATTGCGGACGACCACCAAAATGAGGACCATCAGTTGCTAATGCTTCGTGTACACCAAGAGCTCCAGACTTGTTCACACCAAGTGTCTTAACATTATCACTCTCCGCCAATTCAACAGAGCGGTGTCCACTACCATTTAAGTCTACTGCTACGTGAGCAAGAACTGATGCGTCAGTAAGGCTATTAACACTCGTGAAAGCTGCCAATCTAGGAGCGCTACGAACCATCTTAAGATCACTAGCACCCGTCAGTGATCTCATTTCATATGCTTGGTTTGCTCTGTTCTCAAAAATATTTGAGAACGTAGCACCACTAGAACTCATCGTGTTAATAGAGCTACGATAAGATGCCGTGTTTGTCGTAGTGTATTGATTCTCCCAGATTCGTGTTCCAGATGAACTAAACTTGATAAAGCGATAAACAGCGTCAGTTGTAGTGTCGTTGTAGGCGGAGTTGGAATCATTATTACGTTTATTATTATATGCTGTTCCGTTCGCAAGGTTCGTGGTCTCTACCACACAAATAAAAATGCTATTATCTGACGTGTTACACGCCAACGCACAAGGGAAAACGTTCTTCGCTGTGGAAATAGTATACTGCCACGAGATAGCACCGATTGCACCAAACTTTGCAACGATGACATTATACATCCCCGTCAGATTATTCATCTGACCATTGAGTGTATACACATCACCAGAGGATGACGTAGCAACATCAAACATACCAGATGGTTTTCTATAACTGGTATCGTTTTTAGTTGCTTGACTGTTTTCTAATAGGGTATAGAAATTGCCGCCGCCACCCGACGACATCATCCCTTTCGCTGCAAATAATGGCATTTATCAGAACTCCTGACCAGAAGTGAACCCGTAGTAAATAGTACCGCCGTTAAATGTGGTGAACAAGAAAATATCAGTTGCGTTAGGGTTAGTAGATACTGTAGGTACCACACTACCTGCCCACTTAACAGTACGACCCACAAAGTTACTTAGGTCAACAGTTCTACCGCCAACTCCATCTTGTGTCAACACCAGAATAAAACTAGTTGATGCTGCTGCTTGCTCACCAGTGAGTGTAAAACCAGTGATGTTTTCAGACAATGTAATAGTGAAGATTGTTGCTCCTCTTACATCGAGACTAACAACTCCACTACTAATGCTCTCTGCCATCACTTCCTCAGAATATGCTGGGACGTGCAGTCTAGCAGGACCACTACCTTCTAAGAATTTGAATACATCTGCTTGCTCATCATAGAGCATCTTAGTATTGAGTGCAGTACCACGCTCAATCTCAATACCAGCAGATGCATCAGAGTGCTGAATGCCAGCACCAGTTTCACCACTGTTCAACACAATCGTGTTGTCAGAGATAGTGGTGTTCGTAGTGTTTACAGTCGTCGTCGTCCCTGAGACCGTAAGATCGCCAGTGATAGTAGCGTTTGGAGCAGTAAGAGTGTTACTAGAAGCGTCATAACTAAATCCTGACTCGCCTCCAAATCCAGTGCCTGTTTTATATTGAATTTGTCCGTCTGCATCTCCACCAGAGGCAGACTCAGTTCCTCGTGCTAAGTATTCCCAACTGCTGTGAAGAACATTGTTAGTTGACGGGGCGTTTCCCGTAGTATTGGCAATACAAATATAAGCAGAGGTAGTAGCACCATCATAATGACTAACGGCGTCATCTACTTCATAGGCAGTACCAGCATTGTACGTGCCTCTCCACTTGATTTTAATCTTGCCTACATCGATTGTAAGAGCCATTTAACTCAATTGGGTACTTGTTCTCTTTTGTTATTTAGGGTCTGACAAATGCTATTAGCCCGCCACCACCGCGACCACCATTGGATCCACCACGTCCGACGTTAGATCTCCAATAGGTGTTACCAGTCTGTGGAGCATTGCCTCCATTGCCACCTCTAACCGTGGTGCCATTGTCAACACTTCCAATATATCCAGATCCTCCGCCACCGCCGCCAGGTCCAGAGTTGCTACCACCGCCACCGCCGTAGTAACCTCCTCCACCACCAGCGCCTGATCCAGTGCCATTGCCACCATTGAATGCAGAACCAGTACCAGCACCGCCAGGAGCAGCACCACCACCAGATTGGGAACCGCCAGATCCACCACGACCAGTAGCATTACTAGCACTGCCGCCTGAATCACCGCCACCGCCACCACCAGTTGCAGTGTCACCTGATCCACCACCGCCGCCACCAGCAACGATGATAGCAGCACTAGTGTTTGTACTACTGCCTTCATAAATTGCAGTCAAACCACCGCCACCTGCGCCATCAAATTGACTGCTAGTTGTGCCACCAGCGTGACCACCACCAGTATTCTTCGCATTATATCCAGTGTTGTTGCCAGGACTTTGACTACCGCCCTCACCAGCACCACCAACATAAATCTGATACGAGACACCTGCTTGGAAAATGTATGTTCCAGTGGAGTATCCACCTCCACCACCAGTCTGTCCACCAGATCTCTTGGTGCCACCACCACCTGCACCCCACATATGAATTTGGAGCGCAATGTCACGATCAACAGTGAAAGTTATGTTATGCCACCCAGTACCACCATTACCATTCTCTGCATCGAGAATATAATTTAAACCAGGACTGATATTGTATGATGCATTATGCTGACCGCTAAACGAAAGTTGAGCAGACGTAGAAATAGGTGCACCTCCTCCACCAGAGGAAGATGAAGCAATAATACCCTTGGACCAACCAATAGGACTCATTGAAAGTCTGTGCCTCCTACGAAACCAAGCCAATTACTGCCACCATTGAAGGTTGACAGTGTAATAACATCTATTCTACCAGCAGTTGATGTCATTGTGGGAGATGTACCACCTGCCCACGCAGTGTTAGCAGGCCACGCAACGTTGTATGAACCATTTGATGTCATCACAAATGTCAATGACACAGCACGTGCACCTGCTGGCAAAGTAATGTTAAACGCAGTAATAATATCATTACGAGTAACACTAAACACAGATCCTGTCGTAGCATCAATGTTTAGATTGCCGCTGCCATCGATAGCAGCACTAACATTTGCTTCATCAAAACAACCATTGATTCTAAATGGTGTATTGATGGTGGTCATACTTTCAGTGATCTGGAGTTTATTTGCTCCAATAAGATCAAAATCAATACTAGGTGCAGAAGTATGTTTATTGTCAAACGTAACTGCACCACCGTCATTCTCCATAGTGAATGGATCAGTACGGAGAGAATTCTTATGTAAATGAATACCAGACTTCTGTGCAGCAGAAGTGTTGGGCATCACTTCAATATATGTACCATTCGCAGTGGAATGATCAGATCTAAATCGTGCAACAATGTCATCATTGCCTGCACTAGAAGTTGATCTAACATCTAAACGAGTAGCAGGAACTGAAGTACCAATACCTACACGATCAGTTGTGTTATCAAAGACTAAACCATTTGTCTTAACTGCAAGACTAGTGCTAGCAGCAAGATCAGTAACAGAAATTGTTGCTGGCAGTCTAGCATTACTAACAGTACCACTAGTAACTTGCTCAGCAGCAATATTAAAAGTTAGTTGATTAGCACCCTCAAAGAATGCAGTTGCACGAACACTACCAGTGACATCAACATCATATGTGGTAGAAGTACCAGTAACAGCAATAGATGGGACAGTCATCAAATCCGTAGAAGGATCATATGTAAATGCTGTCTCACCACCTAGTGACAATCCATTCTTATACTGAATTTGATTGGATGCTGTGCCCCCAGGTTGCAAACCACCAGCAAGACCACCAGCAGCAAATAGATTCCAATAATTTGTATCTACTGTGCCAGTAACTGAAGGTGGTTGATTGGTGTGTCCCGCGACACAAATGTACGAACTAACAGTGGACCCATCGTCATACCATACTAGGTCATCCACCACATAATCGGTGGAACTTGACCAGTTACCTGTCCAGGTAAGCTTGATCTTACCTACATCGATGAAAAATTGTGACATTGCTTTATCTTACTGTGACGATGAGATGCCCACTACTATCTATAGCAAAAGTCAGACCCGCTGGTGCGAAGAACTGATGAGTGTTAAGATTCGATGAGTAGTCATTGTATGAAATATTTGTCTGTCTACCAGCATAGACAACAGTCAAATTACTAGATCCTGGTTGAGGTTTACGAATGATGTAGTAGTCACCAGCATCACCTGCTTCTTTCCAGTTAGTGCCATTCCAAGTCTTAAATGTATCTTGACTGGTGTTGTAGAAGATCTGACCATTAGCAGGGGTTACAGGATCAGTAGCACCAGTAATGTCAATCTTCTCAGAAGTTGCGGCACCATCAGCTAACTTAGCAGTAGTGATATTATTATTTCTAACAACATCAGTGGTGACTGCCTCACTGCCAGCAAGACTACTGAGTTTTGGTGAAGTCACAGAGTCATTAGCCAGGTTACCTTCGATAATACCTCCTACCGCAATTTTACTTGCGGAGACGGCATTGTCAGCCAGTTTTGGTGTGGTCACACTCAAGTTAATGATCTTGTTTGTGGACACCGACAGGTCATCTAGCGTGTCCGTCTGGACTCGCGTGAAATCTTGCAGGGTACCAGTTGCGGTTGCGGGCGACGTGAAGACGTAGCCTGTAGAATAAGCACTGTAAATGCTGCCGTTATAATAGCGTACTCTAACATAATAGTTTGTTGAGGGGCGAATAGAATCAGTAGGAATCGGGAACGTAGTTTTGTTCGTAGTGTCATCAGTTGCAACAATCACTTTGTTAGTGAATCCTGCATCTGTAGCGACTTCCCAATCACTACTAACGTGTGCTTGTGCTGCAGTAGGAGTAGCAACAAACGTTGAGGACACAACATCCATTCTGTCATAGATGTTGGACTCAGTAATAGAAGTAACTTCAGGACATTGCAACTCAGCAGGTACTGCTGTTGTTGCAAAGTAAATTGGTTCCGACCATTCAGAATACCAGTTTGTGTTCTGTAAGTCAACATACTGATAACGAACCCTAACATAGTAAGTGTTCGCTTCTTCTAAGATGCCAGCACCAATAGTGATAAAAGTTTTGTTGTTAATATCATTAGCAGACTCAAATACCAATCCACTTGTATTAGTAATTTGAGGAGATGCGCTATATGATGTGCCAGGTGCTTGTCCACCGCTACTACCGAATGTGCTACTAGTAGAGATCTGCCACGTAGAAGATACGTGAGTTGCACCATTATATCCAATAAAACCAGATGCTGTAATTGTAGGTGTCAGGGTTGATCCCGTGGCACTATTGACAGGTGCAAGTATATTGGGTCGGTTGATCTTTGGATTGACATTCGTCTGAGTATCAGTATAGAAGGAGGTAGGATCACTCCATTCAGACGCTTGTAAAAGATTATCCTTATATCTTACTCTTACATAATAAAGAGTATCATAGGATAGAGTTTGTGGTGTATATTGTGTCAGACTAGTAGGAGAATCAACTAACTCCTCATAGATTGACGTGAAGTTTAGATCAGTAGAGATCTGCCAATGAGATCTCGTATGAGTATTGACACCCACATACGCAGAAGATGTGATGATAGGAATCAAACCAGTTGGAGAATTAACACTAACAGTTGGAGTGTTAATCGTCAGACCAGTGTTGAAAGTAGCAACTTTCGACCAGTTAGAAATATTACCAAGGTCATCACGATGTCTGACACGAGCGTAATATGTGACGTTAGACGATAACGTAGAACCAGGCAGAGTTACAGACAATAAGTTGACTGTATCATTCTGGTTGTAAGCGTATGTTCCCGTGGTAAAGGTTGCCGTCGTAGAAATTTGCCAATCGGTTGACTGGTGACTACCAACCCCAGTCTCACCACTAAAAGTAGAGGTGAGAAGCGTGGGAGTTAATGATGCTGGCGACGGAATACTCCCCATTGCGGGTGGGTAGATGAGTGCCATTTTACTTTTATCCTATACAGTAATTTATGCGCAAGTGGGGTTACAATCTCCCAAGTAAGAGAAGATAACAGGCCACGGAGCAGGAATCTGGAAGTCCAGTGCTCTAGGCGTGATACCGTCAGTCACTTTAATCTGTGCCACGCCATCCATACCGATGATCGGTTGCTCAGCGTGGTTGCGATCACGCAGAGGTTTGATAAAGTTACAGAAGTAATCATTAGACGGAGTAATGCAAGCACCGTTAGAGGTGTATGCAAAGTCATAGGTGTGATCCTGACAAGGATCAGCAACAGCGACAAGGTTGATCAAATCGACCAGATCAAACGGAGATTCAACCAGTTCCACCCACAGTGTGTAGACCTTTTGGGTACCACGTGCAGGGAAGACAGCAGGTGAAGTATCATTCTTCACTGAGAAGTCGATAGGCATATTGATGCTGGTGTCGCCACGGAATGGGCATTCGCGAAGCAAACCAGTTGCGGTAGCCAACTGACCAGTGAAAGTGTCGAAGTCACCAGTGTTGACAACAGTAGGACCATTAGCGTGTGTTGCATTATTAAGGGTGTAGATTGTTCTTGCTCCATTATTAATTGTCTCCATATAAGGGAACTCATTGATCAAGCGCAATCTCCAGGTAAACTGACCAGCATCGATAGTGTACGAGCAAGTCACATCCTGAGTGCCATTGTTAGTAACAGTCAGGTTTTGCGCACCCTTATAGTAGTCTTGAATCTTCAGGTTATTGATGTCAATGTAAGGCAGAGCGCTCAGTGGTGCAGAACCCACGTCAATAACGAAGGAACGAACCATAACGTTGCCGAAGTAATCACCACAGGTAAGGGAGTTGTCAACAAATCCCTGATCGTGACGAAGATAACCATTAGAAACAGTACCAGTCCAACCATTTGCATACTGATACCACCACATACCCAGTTCGGGAGGGTTAGGAATCAGCGTGATTTCGTTAGAAATACTGGACTGAGTAGGACCATTATCGATCACCACCTGATAAGAGTAAGGTGAATTCACACCAGAGGGAATACCATTACAAGGTAGGTCGGTGTCGCGGATAACGTTACCAGAATTATCCAGAGGGGGTTGCAGTTGGGAGGGAGATTCGATAGGAACTTCGATCAAGTTACCACCCCAGTTAACACGGAGGGGGAACTCTTCATCGAAACTGATGTAGTTATTTTCATAAACACTCACACCATCCAGACTACAGGAAGAAATATAATTGGTTGGATTAGTACCAAAATCTCTTCTAGATCTGAAGTGAGGAGAGTTCAGAGGGATATAAGAACCGTAAGTGTTCTCGTAAGTATCCCAGTTGTAACTCTTAGTACCAGTGCTAGTGTCATAAGTGTACACTTTCTTGTACCAGAGATAGTCGATATTCTGGTCGGTACAAAGCAGTTGCACAGGATAACGACCCGCCTTAGGAGATCTGTTGGAAGACTGATAAGGGAGGGTGTTAGGATAGTGAGTTAATGCACCATACTCAGTGCTAACCGAGAAGGAAGATGCAGTGATAGCAGTTGCACCACTGTTCATCGTCAGGTTAGGTTGAGTAGGAACTGCAGGCAAGTTAGTAGCAGTCAGTTGAACTGTGCTAGTGGTAAGTGCAGTGTAGGTAGAGGTGAAATCTAAGTGCTGAGTAGAGAACGAAGTACCACCTTCCTGACCAAAGTAGATAGAACTACCAGAGAAGTTCTCAGGAATTCTAATGTCAACCCAAGCACCAGCACTACCAGGGGTACCATATCTGGTGATATTTGCAGTCAGGGTACCACTGGTAGCGGCAGATCTGATCTCTAAGTTCTTACCTGCCCATCCAGCATTGCTAACATCAAAGCGATAGGTAGCACCTTTCGCAACTTCAAACACAGTAGAACCACTGTTGTTCACAACCACAGCATAATCATTGCCAGAAGGAACAAGATCAAAAGTAAGTCTCCAACGAACCTTCAAACGGAAGTAGTAGTTGGCGAATGACCAGAAATCCTTAACGATCAATGTAGTCATAGAGACTTCACGATCAGATACATCCTCAAATTTCTCTTGATATGAATAGTACTTGTTACGTGCACTCACGTTGTACTCATACAGATCCAATTCTTCACCGTTACAGGAAGTGCCAGGTCCGAGACTATACTCATTCAGGTTCACCCACTGACTAGTGCCATCTCTAGTAATCCAAACCTGCCAGTAAGGTAAGAATTCAAACTTCTCATTCTCATATGCACTCTGTCTCAGAACTGCTTGGAAAGAACGATTAGCGAATGGACGTGCATACCACTCATTTTCTGCCCATACATCATCATCCTGAGGTTGACCATACTTCTTACCAACAGCAGCATAATCAACCAATCTGTTACCACTTTGAGCAACAATTTCAACGTCTTGAGTAGTTGTGGTGACGTTAGTCAGTTGAATCGTATAGGTCTGAGTTTGCCCAGAAATATTTTCTTCAACTGTAAGTGTCAGGTCAAGCGTTGTGCCATTAGTAAGAACACCAGTAAGAGTACCAAGTTCAGTATCAAATGTCAGACCAGTATTAGCGATAGTATCACCAGTCAAGGTGTAATCTCTATCAATAATAGTCTCGTTAGCAAAGGTTCTTAAGAATGAAACACCCAGTTGCAGGTTGACAGTATCACCAATGTTGTAAGTACCCAAAGAACCTGCAGGTGTATACCACGTGGTCAGCAAGTTAATGTAAGGAGTAACAACACCGCGAACAACACCGCTACCAGCACCATCAACACCCTTGTCAACAGGGAGGTAATCAATTGCAGTACCTTCACCTTGTCCTGCATCTTCCTGTGCTTCAGTCTGGAAGTACAGTTTATTGCCAACAGGGTTCTCATCAATCCAGCGCTGAACACCATCAGATTCTTGACGTGTACCCTTGAGGTTAGCAACCTTGATTAGGTTACCACCAACTTCCGCAACATTTGCGGTGAAGGATGCAGCTGCTGGTTCGATTTGGAATCTGCTATTGACAGAATCAACATCAGTAATGGTATGCCATTGTTTCTGCAGCACGTTGAACTGAATGCCACCGATGTCATAAACATATGAATCAGCAGTGGTAGCAGTTTCACCAGGGAACACAGGGTTTGCTCTGAACTTCTCACCCATAATGTATGGGAATGCAGGTTGAGAGTTTTGATCCTCTGTGATGAAGTAAGCATAGGTTCCATTCGGATAATCAGGTGTCACACAGTAACGACCATTATCCTTATCCAAGTCACCAACAATGATACGCTCACCCATATTAGAGTGGTTGTAGCAGAAGTAGAATAATGCCTGAGGTGCGTTGCTAACAGGAGTAATCTCAATAGATCTCAGAGTGGCAGTATCAAAACCAGCAACATAATCAGCGTAACTAACAACAGCATTTTCCAGTTTGTAAACAACACCATCGTTATAAACAGCGTTAGCATCACCAGTTTGTTGTCCAGAAACGTGCCAACCTTGTGCTTGTGCATCTCCATAAGTGGAGAACAACATAGCGTGACTGGTTAATGAACCATCACTCAAGTTAAAGATATACTTTCTACCCTTACGGAAGTTGAATGCAGGTTTCTCTTCGTTACCTGTCAGTCCACCGCCAGAGATATAGTAACGACCACCAGAACCAGTGGTAGTAGCAGCAGATGCCTGAACAATAAAGGTTTGTTCCAACATATCGTTGGTATTGCCTTGATATTCATAATCCTGAATGAATGATCCATAAGGATAAGTTGCAAGCACAGGACGGTTTGCAAACATATCAGGAATTCTATTCTCCAGTTTCAGCATATATGCTGTCTTCATACGGATGACAGAACTGCTGCTATCCATCTCACTAGAGTATCCATATGGACCATAGATCGGATATCCATCGAAGGACATACCCAGAATCTTAGAGTGACCATTAGGATGACGCTTGTAGTCACCTTGGACATTGCTGTTCACGGAGACGGAGTTACCCATCTTCTCGTGGTTGGTGCACACATAGTAGAACGTGTTGGGTGCATCCAGAGGAACAACGAAAGTAACAGTGCGTTGAGATGCATTATTGAATCCATTTGCATAAGACACGGAGTCAACAGCAGCACCATCTAGACGATAAGTAACACCTGTTTCATAGCGAACACCACCGCCGTGAATACCATCTTCAGTGGTTGAGAAATACAGAGCGTGACCATCATTAGAAGCATCATCTTGATTAAAGATGTAGGTATTACCTCTAGTAAACTCAAGTGCAGGTGCTTCAGTAGGAGTTGAATAAGTGCCACCCTGCAGGATATAACCGTTTGCACTACCTTGGTTGAAGTATACGTGAGCATTGGTCTTACCACCAACGGTCAAAGTATAGTTAATAGTTTGATATCCAAGATCGAAGTAAGTTCCACTCAGATAGTTAGAACCAGTCAGAGTGCCAGAGGTATATGCTGACAGTAACTTGGAGCTGTTATAACCATATACATTGCTAGAGTTGGGGAAACCACCGTAGGCATCTTCACCCACGAGGTTGCCATTAGTTACAGTATTATATGTCCAACCAGGGGTCGGTCCCTCTTCCTTACTGTAGTGATAGAGATAAACACCAGTAGTAGTAATACCAAAGGCATTAGCAGAACGTAAGGGAATATCTACAGGGGTAACTTCCTTGTAGTTTGTGCCACCACGCCAGTTAAAGTTCTGGTTGAATGCGTGGTCATCGATGCTGTTCGGGTTACCAGCAGTAATTGCAATGGTTGCAACAGCAGTTGCTTGAATACCACCACCAACGTTAGGAGCAGCGATATTAACAGTAGGTGCAACACTATATCCAGAACCAGGGTTATCAATAGTCAAACTAGAGACGAAACCATCCAGAACCGAAAGGTTAGAAGTTGCCGCTGCGCCAGTACCACCGCCACCGCTGAACGTAACGTTAGCGTAGGTATAACCAACACCACCACTATCAACCGTGACAGTATCAACCACACCAATTTGTGTACCAATCGTACATCCAGCAGCTGCGGGTTGTTCAAACACAGGGTTGGCAGGTGCAGTATCTGCTTCAGTAACTGCATCTCCATAATATTCATCACCAAGAATATATGGGAACTCAGGTTGATTGCTGGCATCCATCGTCATAAAGTAGGCATATGTACCTCCAGGGAACTCAGGAGTGATACAGAATCTACCGTTACGACGGTCAAGATGTCCATCATCAACGAATACATAATCTTCCACGAAAGATCCTAATGGATATGCAGTCGTAGAAGGAGCAAAACCAACAGGTTCAGACAGTGTAATCGTACCTGTCATCGCTGCGTGATTTTCGCAGACATAGTAATAAGTACCTGCAGCTGCAGTAGTAGTATTCCACAGAATCGTAGCATTGTGGTTACCGTTGTTAGTAACCTGAGCAACTACTTGAGTTGGGTTGTAAGGTGCAGGAACTTTCTGGATCCAGAAAGGATGGGTAACAGTAGTTGCGCCACCACCACCAGAGGAGTTAACCGTAATGGTTCCAACCATACCACCGTGGAACTCACACTGATAGTAGTAAGTACCAGCAGATCCATTGCCAGGTGTCCAGGAAACCGTACCAGATTGCGTACCATTATTAGTAACACCAGCAATCTGGTTGCCAGTACCAGTACCAGCAGCAGTCTTAAGATGGAATGGGTGACCCGATGCAGACACCGTGAAATTCAAAGTGTCGCCTTCATTAATCTCAATGGCAGGATCAGAACCAGAAATGTTACCTGTTCTATCAGAACCAGAGATGGTGTAATCACTGAAACTAGATGCAGTAACAACCAAGTTATAAGTTTGAGGTGTGCTACCGCCACCACCACCAGTGGTGTAAGAAGCATTGACATTAAACACGAGGTTGTCGCCAATGTTTGCTGCAATGGCAACATCAGTACCAGTAGATTCACCAGTAAAATCGAAATCTAAGTTGTCATCCGCAGTAACACCCCAGGTGTAAGTAGAACCTTGATACTGAGTACCAGTACGTTGAGTGCGGACGTTCCAACTAGACTGCATTCTCGCCAACGTAGTTGGAGATGCAGGGTCATTGTAACCAATAGGACCATAGATGGGGTAACCATCATAGGCAAAACCAATAATAGGAGAGTGGTTAGTGGCATTAGTAACATCACTCGTAGTATGAGAAGGCAGAGCAGTGCTGCTTGCCGAAGTAGTTACAGATGCACCAGAACCATATCCAGTGTAAAGTGAACAGAAGTAGAAAAGGTTGGGGCTATCTGGTTGCAGTTGCAAGTAAGTACCAGTGCCAGTAATACCATCGCCAGGAGTACCCTGATAGCGGATACCAATCGTGTACTCACTACCACCTTGAGTGTGCACACCATCTTGTGCTTCTGAAATTTGTAACGGATATCCAGTGTTACTGGAATCACTTTGATCGAAGAAGTAGGTGTTACCTTCGGTCAGAATGATGTTAGGAGTTTCGGTACCGTTAAGGAAATACTTATTGCCGTTAGCGGTATTCTGTACAGTGATAGTGTAAGTGGTAGAAGATCCTTTCCAAGAATTAAGCAGGAAAGAAGAGTTAGTATAGTAATAAGTACCACTACTATCGACGATGCCACTACCATTGTCAGCACCAAATGTAGTTGAGTTGTAAACCTTATTGAAAGTATATCCATCAGGGCAACCAGTGCCATCAGGAAGGTCTACATTCAGTCCGTGAGAGTAGTGACGTAATTGGATACCGTTGATTGCAATTCCAATAGAATCTTGCGCGGTCGTAGTATCTGCCGTGCCATCCTTGTGGATGTTTCTTCCACCACGGTAGATAAAGGTATGGTTGTAGGTTTGACCGCTGATGGAATAGCTATTATTAGCATTAGGAAAACTACCATACAGCGCAGGTTGAGGAAGGTTGTCAGTAACAACAGTCAACGCTTGAGTCGTCTGATTTAATGATGCAGACGTGGTAGAACCACCACCCGAGACAAACTCACCGTCGGGAGCCAGAGGAGTAGAACCTTGGTTAGGAGGTGCAGGAGTAGCTACAGTAACTGTAGGTGCAGCACTATATCCAGAACCAGGATTATCGATTGTAATGCTGGTAATAATACCATCCTGAACCACTGCGGTTGCACTAGCACCAGATCCACCACCACCAGAGAAGGCGATAATAGGAAGGTTCAGAGGATTATAACCAGAACCACCGTTAGTAACAGTGATTGTTTCAATACCACCACCAGTCAACGCAATCGTGGCAGTAGCAGTTGCTCCAGTACCATCACCATCGATGTTGACCGTAGGAGCAGTAGCGTATCCAGAACCAGGCTGATCAATAGTGATGCTAGTCACAGCACCACCAGTCAGAGTAATGTTCGCAGTTGCTGCTGCACCAGAACCACCACCTCCAGAGAAGGAAACTGTAGGAACTAAGGTGTAACCAGAACCTTGATTCTGGATCTGTAAGTTAGAAACATAACCAGCAGTACCACCAGAGGGGAAGACACCGAAGGAACCAGGAGCAGGATGGTTATCGCTAACAACATTCAGCAAACCACCTGCAATATAATATGCGGCAGTAGGAGATTCACTGCTACTTACCCAAACGTCAGTGATAACATCGGTTGCAGGAATAGAAACAGGAGTACGGAACTGTACTCTGTCGCCAACACTAGGATTGAAACGAGCAAACTCGCTACCAAGAGTAACGTTAATAATGTTTGATTGAGGAGAAGTACTAATGTTGGTATTAACACCATCGAGAGTAATCTCATCGATATCATTAGTAGGATAGGTAGTAACAGAAGGACCGCCATACTCCTGTCCAACAGGAGCAGTTACTGCTCCACTGTATGATCTCTCATAATCCCAATCAATCTCTCTACGAATCCACTCTTTAGCGAGTCTAGGTAGAGTTTTGCCTTCATAAACTGCTTTGTTCTGATACCCTTTCTTACCCATCCACTGAGCAATGATGCCAGCAGTCAAAGGAGTGGAGAAAGAGGTACCTTGAATGCAAGTATAATAGGAACTACCAATAGAGTTGTAGGGACTATTGCTGTTCCAGAAATATTGAGGAATGTAGATAGATTCGCCAGGTGCACTGGTGGTTACACCAGAACCATAGTTACTGAATGTCGAGAAAGTATTAATATATCCAGTAGCACCGACAGAAATCTTGTCGCTGATGCCTTCCATATTATACTGATAGTCTTGTGGACCAGCAGTACGAGGACCAGGGCAGAACTTTGCTTGGAATCCACCATACTTGGTGTTATATCCAAAACCGTTACCTGCAGAGCGAACAAGAGTAATACCTTGTTCAACTACGTAACCTTCATAGTCATCCATTGCAGTGTCTGCCTCATAGGCACCACTGTCAAATCCAGGTTCGTTCTGCGGAACATAACGATAAACCTCAGAAGGAATACCAACACCAACAGATGCGTTGATAATTGCAGGACGACCATTGCCCTTGTAATTGGGGTGGTTGGGATCGTTATGGTTAACAACCGCTAACAATGCATTAACATATGCAGATAAGGTACCAGAGTTACCAGCACCAAAAATCTTCAGAGCATAGAATCTTGCTTTGTGTGCGAGACCGTGCTGCAAACCACCAACACAAATGGCACACTGGGTGCCGTGCCCGTTGTTATCTTCGTTAGAGTTTGTTTCGCCATTAACAGTATACCCAGAATTAAATCCAGGAACCTCATAAACACGATAGTTTGCCTGTTCAGTAGCACCGTTCAGATCAGAAACGTGATCAGGGTGATACAGTTCAGGGTGAAGATTGGCACCAGTTGCACTAGTAGGTCTGGAAGCACCACGAATACCAGTATCTAAAACATATACATCAACACCATCACCATCTTCAGTATAAGAATACAGACCATAATCAAGAGCATTAGTCTGCTGAGTTAGTCTTCCAAGATACCACTTGGAAAACATAGTGATACGACCACAAACGGTAGAGTTAGGAAACTCATCATCTTGTGTACCAACGTTTGAGGTCTCACCAGCGTAAATAAACAACTGCTTCGGAGTTGTTTGCGTAATATCAATCTCAACTTTTGCACCAGAAGTACCAGGAGAACCAGTGCGGGTAACACCAGTAGTATACTCAGTACCACCATTGTGGGTACCATCAGGAGTTGTACTAAATCTAGGGGTATAACCGAAAGTAGTAGAGGAGGATACATCCAAAACCACTTTGTGACCTGGCATCACATAAGTAATTTGCGGGTTTTGGTAGATCCCATTGTAGTAAAACTTAGGACCGTTGGCAGTATTGGTTACAGTGACTGTAAGACTGTAAAGGGTACCAGCACCAACGCTGAAGGGAATAACGTTACCGTAATCAGAGGGTTTGATCTGCTGTTGCAGAAGATTATTGTCATCGCCAGCAACAGATACTGCAGATGCAGCATCAGCACGAGAGGTCTCTAAAAGAGTAGTAGCTCCAACATCTTCAATACCAAGTTCTTCGGCAGTTGGATCTTCACCTTTCAGTTCTCTGTCCCAAATGGCAGAGGTTACCTCAGGAAACTCATCACTTTTTAATACGGTAATGAAGTTATCGTCTTTAGAGGCGAAATCAAGAAAAATAGTCTTGAATGGTGTTAGTTCCGAGGTCGTATCTAACGTCGTAAAGCGTTGTTTCGCTCTTTCGATAACAGCGCTGATCTGAGTTGCGTTAGATACCCTCGCAATAATTCTATTGCTCATTACCCGAATGAATACAGTACTTTCCCTGACCTTATTTATGACATCTCTGATCTATGTCGCATCAAATCCATACCTTGTTCATTGAGAGGTGAGTATAAACAATGATATTCATCCTCATACTCCGTGCAATTAGGATGCTTCTCAATTAGTGCCTCTTTCGCTCGGCAATTTTGATACCAAAGATTCCGATCTATTTGGTCGCGAAACCAAGATTGAGACCACCAAATACATACTTTTCTGCATCCTGAGGTAATTTTATTAACACGATGTCTCGTTCCTGTTGGATAGGAAATTGCCCATCCTTTGGGTAACTTATATTCTAGGGTTTCTGTCCCCATCATCAAACAGAGTTCCCCTCCTTCGTATTCGTCAGGATCGTTTAAAAAGAGGGTTGTACTATAGTCACTACGAATACCATTCATATATGCACTGTCAACGTGTTCCGCATAGTGCATTCCTTCTTCGTACTTAGTAAATAGCGGAGGAGACATATGCCTAACAGACATATAAGATACTACCTCCTTCTTTTCACCTAAACAATCAAAAATTAACTTCCAAGCATCATCTGCAGTATCATCTGTTATCTGCTCATTATCTTTTTGTTTTTTATTTGAAGATCCAGTATGTTTACCATCAATCCAAATACCTGTGTTCAAAATGTCGAGCAGATTTTTGCAGCGAACACCATTCACCAGTTCATAACGAAAAAACATATTTAGGCAACAAAATTAGGGTCGTCGGGACTTACAGGAAAACCTGGCCACGTATCGGGATTGTATGGATCATCTAATAAACTAGGGAAGTCACGTAGTTGTTGTCTATACGATCTCCACTTAGCTTTGTCTTCATCAGACAGTTGACAATCAGGAAGTTGTGTCCAGTCGCATCTTTTAAGTTTTAGTTTACGCTCACTTCTAACTTCAGCAATCGACATCGGAACACCAGCATATTTAAGAGAAAATGCCTCTAAGTCAGCTGTTTCCTGTGCAATTTGTTTTGCGACTGCTTCATCTTCGTCTTCCTTAGCTTTCTGATATTTGTCAACCAGATCACGTGCTACTTTCGCTACCTTCTTCGCTTCAGATAAACTTTCGGGTTTCGATTCGTTGTAATGACGAGGAAGTACACCCGTATAGTCTGTCTTTTCTACAGCGTAAGAATCAGGATTTTCCCAGAAATATAATCGGTTAAGTTGATCTACATCAGGAATATGCCACGAACCTGTGATGGCAGGCATAATAACGCTATTCCATTCCGATTCTTCAATATCGTGCGTGATCACACCATCAGCGTGTCCACGGGCAATTCTTTTCAGATCAACCCACAGGATGACATATGCGTCATTAAAATCTCTTGCCATTGTCTTAAGCGTTTAAGTGATACCAACCTGTCAAAATATATTTATCTCCCTTGAAAAGCAAGTTTCCTCGATGAGTATGTGTAAAACTTGCTGGCCAAATAGTTACAGTTCCTTTTGTAGGATTAATCCTACGTTTTTGATAAAAGAACTCAGTCTCGCCACCATCTTCAGGAGGAATATCATTCAGATAAATTGCCCACACAAGCATTCTATGGCAATGTTGTAAACCACCTGCCTCATAGTGCCATACGTGATAACCACCACCAGCTGGAGTATGCTGAAATTTAACAGCATTGGACATCAAAGACTCGTGAGAAATTTGCCCATACTCGTGCAAATAATGACCCAAACAAGATTGAATGTGTTGGTTACAATGAGATGTCAGATCATTATCATTATGATTTACAAGAATTTGTGTATCTTGACGCCCTGACGAACCGTTAGGAAACTGGTGACGACCATCTCCTAAGTTAGTATATGATGCTGAACTTGGATCTCTCTGACGATTATACCACTCAATGTACTTATCACAAACAGATGCTGACATAAAGTTTGGCCAGACACCAATCCAATCAGAAAAAGATGCCTTGGTGACATTTTCATCCAACATTAATTCCAAAGGTCGGAATGGAATACATTCCGTTTCACTAGTCATTTGCATTAGTTATCAGGGATATATTGAAGTTCCACACTCATCAAAAGTTCCAATTAAACCACCCTTAGCAGCAAATACTGCCAAGGCATTACTAGAATTAAATCCAATACCATTTGCATCATTGGAGATTGCAGTATTCAGATCAGAAAGACTAGTCATAGTTGCGGTATTGATGAACGCATTTACCCATCCATCAAAAGCGGTGTCGTGTGGCAATGTCGATAGTATATTAGCATAAGATGTATGCACTTGTCCAAACACTTGTCCATATGTGATGGAACCCTTAGCAATTTGCGAAGTATAAGCAGTGCTGTAATTACTGGAATCCTCAACAAAATTAAGGGTTTCTTGATCGCCATTTGCAAATGATTGATACCCAGCCTTAGTAGTAGCATAACCATTAGCAGTCGTACCAGTTCCAGGAACACAAACAACAGTCACATTAGCACTAGCGTCATCCTCACCAGCAGCATTTTCAACCGTAATTGTATAATTTGTAGTGGTGGTAGGAGATACTGTTGTACTACCAGAAGTTGTTGTTGCTCCAAAATTAGAACTTTTGACACCAGTTGCTCCAGTAGAACTCCAAGTCAAGGTAGAGGAAGTAACCTGAGGACTTGAACCGCCACCAATATTCAATGTCGTGGGACTAGCAGTCAAAGTAACTGCTGGAGGTTGAAGTACACTAACTGTTACACTATTCGTAGCCGTCACGCCAGAAGCATTAGTTGCAGTTATAGTATAAACTGTAGTGGCAGTAGGGTATACAACAGTAGTACCAGACAGATCTGTCAAGGCATTCCAAGTAGCATCAGTAGGTGCGGAACTGAATGCAACAGTGGAAGCATTAGAAGTAGCCCAAGTAATTGCTGAGTTTGGTGCATCTTCACCCGTTTCACCTGTATTATTGATTGCTGAAGGATCTGCAGAGATAGAAACAGTCGCTGCAGGAGGATCCTGAACAGTTACGGTTACATCTGCAGTGTTTGGTCCCTGAGCATTTGACAACGTAATAGTGTATGTCTTTGTTTCAGTTCCCGTTTGCGTAATATAACCGCTGACAGCATTTCCTGAAGTAGCAATACTATTACCATCATCATCGACAATGGAAACAAATGTGCTGGCATTTTCAGAATACCACGACAATAAGAAACTACCATTATACTCTACGGTAGACGGATTAGCACTAAAATCAATTACAGGTATGGTTGGCGTATTAACCGTAACTGTTTCAGTTGCAGTATTATCACCGTGACTATTTTGTACTGTAATACTATAATTTGTAGTGGTGGTAGGGGTGACGCTGGTGGATCCACTTGCTCCTAAAGATCCATAACTACTAGTCCAACTAGCATCAGTAACTGTATAAGATCCACCAACAGGTCCAGTCCAAGTTAATGTAGAAGATTCCCCACTATCAATTTCATCGGGGGATGCTGATAAAGTAATACCAGGAACAACAGCATACTCCACATTAATATTCACAGTGATTCTAAGAACACCATTCCTCCTAACCTCACACTTATACTTAACTACATCGCCTCCAACTGTACCACCCTGTAGAGACATCGAAACGATATCATTAACTCTATATCCAGACTTAGCAGTGGTACCTGTTCCACCAACGTTGATCGGATCAGAAGAAGCAACCGTTGCACCATCAACTCTAGTAACTGTTACATCGAATTGATATCCATTATCGCATTCATCAAGTTCAAACTGTGCTGTTGCAAATGCATCAGATGACGTGGTATTAACCGTCATCGATGTAATAGTCGTACCTCCTGGTATCGATTTCGCTACTGGGAGATCATCTCCCGCCTGAACATATTGAATAGGAGAAGTAAGTGCTTCCACTGCAGTACCGCAGTAGATCATAAACTTGCAAGATTGATACTCAGGACTAATATCAGGATCAGTATCTAATCCAATATTCGCAGATACTTTAGGGGTAATTTGGGTACCATCAAATGCTGCCGCGGCCATATTGGCAGAACACTTGGAGGAAGTTGGTTGAATAGTACATCTGCCATTATTAATCTCAATATTGCCTTCATTAACATTATTGGCATTCACGCAATAGGCACTATACCATTGTTCGGCACCAGGAAGAATTGATGCATCTTGGTGAGCATTCTGCGCTCTGTTACCAATAGAATCTCCCCATCCTCTATGATAAGAAGTTGTGTTGACAATACCACCCTTAAAAGAAATCCAATGTGAATGCGGATAAGGAGTGTCAAAACCAGTATCACCCTGTAAAGTGTATTCGGTAGTGAAATTAGAGGATCCCTTAACTCTACCGTGCTGACCACCAGGAGAACATCTATCAAGTTGATTGACAGTAGGACCAAGAGTTGTAGTATAAGGTTTATCACCGTGCCTACCTTGCAAGATACCTGTATTCTTTACATTATGTGAGTGAGGAGGATATGATGGGGTACTGTATTCCGATAAATGACCAGACTGTAAAGTTAAACTACCTGAAGATTGAGAAAAACTAAAACTAGCATTACCCGTTCTAGTAGTGTTGTAGGTAATTTGAGTTGTACCTGCGGTGACACTGATAATCGTTCTTAAATCATCTACCTTAACAGTATTCTTACCACCTGTACTTCCAATTTGCAAAATACTTCCATCACTATCAAATTGCTCAAGTGACGGCGCAGTAGAAGTTCCAGGTCTTAAAGATCCCGATCCAACAACTCTTCTATCTCTTAAGTCTGGAAGATTAAAATTGCCACTTAGACTCGGATAATCACCAGTTGTGGTACCACCATACGTATTTCCAATAATTTGATATAAAGCAAAGTATTGATTTGGATCTAAACTATCTCCTTCACATTGCCTCCATCCAGTAGGAGCATAATAATCTCCACTACTATCCTTCGGCATCACACAAATAGTGCCGATCTGTACGCCAGACCAAGAAGGAGAAGTTTCGGAATAATACTTTGCCATTTTAGTACTTGATGATATACTCCATCACGATGAATGGAGAAGATAATTCGTTAATAGACGCTGCTTCATTATCAGTAATGCTACAGGTTACTCCTGTTCCTGTCATATCAATATCGAAAGAAGACATATTGAAGTTCAGTGATGCAGACACAGAATAAGAAGACAAACTATGGTTGTGAGTAATATTACCCTGTGGGGCGATACCAACAACATTAACTTCACACGGTTGCGTAACAACTTCACCGACCGAGGTTACCACACCATCCCCTTGAATAGAGGAGTCGAATTGCATCGTCTTAGTGTTTGTAACCCTGAATTCAAGTCCGTGATCGTGCTCAGCAGTACCACCAATATCAATAGTTTCCGTAGAAACTACAACCCCGCTACCAGAAGATTGAACAGTATTAACTATTTCTTTCTCTAAGACTATTTTATATATTCCGTAAACATCACCTGAGTTTGGGTGCGCCGCCTTAAAGGCACTTATATAATTAGGATCCTCATATCCACCATCATCAGATGCAATAGTCATAGGATTTTTAATCCTAATTGCGCCATCACCAGTGCTCTTGATATTGTAAGGAGATGGAAATGTTACCTTATCATTATTACCATACCCTTGACCACCGTACACAACCTCTTTAACGTTAATACGAGTGTTTTTGTTTGGGTTTCCACCAGAACCAGGAAGAGGAGTTATTTTTGCTTTAATTCGCAGACCAGATCCATTTCCAGTTACATTCACCATATCAAATGTCTGGTAACTACTAACTGGCGATGTGCCATCATCCCAATCAGGTGGGGTGTTACCACCAGCAGTATTATCAAAATTTTCACCTGGCTGACATCTAGACCAGTTCGTGGTAGCTCCATTGCCCTCAGATGCACGACCGTTGGCATATGGTAAACTAACCCCAGCATTTTGATATACGGAATCATCCATATAAAGATCCGCATTCACTTCAATCCAGTTTGAATTGCCATCTCTTTGGAAGTCTCTACGCACAACACCAGCGACAGATTGACCAGGCGCACCGATATTCATCGCATTGAGGTAACTTCTGTTGACTTCGACTACATCACCTCTAGATTTAAATCTAATCTTCTTATTATTTTTACGTTGGTCAGGAGGAACATCAAAAGAAAATGCATCCCATAGTCCGTGGTCTTGATTATATTTCTGTCTATCTGGGTGTTGTGGGTGATTTCCGAAAGCAGGTATACAAGTAACCCAATCTCCGCCACCAACTCTAATTTGCAAATCTTCGTTGGTATCATTCGGTCTTTCACCACCGTTCATATCTGTGCCCGCCATTGCATACACAGTTACTCTCAAAACATCTCTTAAATCAACATCGACTTCTGCAGATCGTTCATTAACAAGAGAACCCTGCAAAGTACCTAAAGACAAGTATTGCAAATTAGGATGATCCGTTGGAACAGTAAATCCAGACATCTCATCAATTGAGGTATCCCCCCTTGCAGCTCCGTAACTGTCAGGGTCTGGTTGAAATCCATCGTGACTATTTCTATACGACCAACCCTGACCACCTGTATATGAGGAAGAATTTTTACCATTACGAATTGCAGCACCATTCATAGAAGAAACGGTAGAATTCGTCATATAAATTGTTTGACCACTAGTAGATACGCTTTCTGTATCACCCGCATCACCCGCTGATGCACCAGTAACGGTGACTTTGGGATTTCCTCTCATAGTGCCATTAGACACCGCAGGAACTTTAGCGCTTCCGTTAAGACTAGCGGTGGCAGTAGTCTGAATTGTATGTTGATATCCAACACCAGCTCTCTCAACTACAGATCCACTAACCAGATCCCCCATAAACTGCTGACCAGCAGTTTGTCCTGGTTTTAGAGTTTTAGATCCTAAATTAGGAACACAAAACGTTCCACCAGTAAAATTGCCCGCTGCATCAAATGTCGGATCTAATAAACTCGCTCCAGCATTTGCTGGAGAAAATCTACATCCAGGTACGTTAGTAGTTACTCCATCAACAGTAACGCTTCCTCCGTTAGGTCCAACACCAATAATTCTTGCTAGCGCAGGATAGAGATTTGCTTGCAGAATTGTACCGTCACAACGAATATATCCTGCTGGTACTTTATTTCTTTTATCAGTATCATTCTGAACTGCCGAACTAAACGGCATAATCATACCAGGAGCAACACCCTGAGCACCTTTAATTGCTGAATATGACTTTGCCATTAGAATGCCTTGATGATATAAACTGCAGTCTGATATGGAACCGTGGTAGTAAACGCAGCGTTACCAAGGTTTGGATTATTATTTATCGTCACATTACTAGTACTTGGCGAGAATTCTAAAGTTTGAGATCCCGATTTCAAATTGTGAGGCATAACCTGATACGTAATAGCGTCGTGTTTATGCGATCCAGGTTCTCTCTGCATTCTATTAGATTCATCAGAGTTTGAAGTGCCCGCAAGGTTTACACGTGAAGTTCCAGATAGTCCTTGAGAGATTCTAAGAGTAGGACCAGGACCGCCTTGTTCAGCGTCATCATTACCATTATATGCAATACTATTAGCGTTTTGAACTTTCCACCGAGCGCCTTGGAATAAGTGGTTATGCTTAGGCAAGTTTTCAAAGGACATCACACGAGGTTGAACCTTTGCTTGCTTTTGGTAAATAGATCCACCTGCTGCAGAACCTGATACAGCTGATGAAGCAACCGTAACAGTTCTGTTGGGATACGAAACAATATTCCAATCTGCATTAACAATAGTGGTAACTGAAGTTCCTCCACCAGTAGCAGAGGAATATGCACTACCCTTACCATAAAGAACTTTGCCAGTATTATTAAGATTGGGTAGTTGAAACGTTCCACTAGCCTCAGATCCACCATAAGTGTATCCAATAGCTTCTTTCAATGCAGGATAATCGTCTTCATCCTGCGTGGATCCATCACACGCTAACCATCCTATAGGACATTCATTGGCAGCACCAGTCCACGCCATAATTGTGCCGATAGCGGCATTTTTGAATCCACGAATTTCGTGTAGTGTTTTCATCAGAGTTCAATTAAACGCCAACCCATTGCCGAGTTAATAAACACAAGTCCTAATCCTGCGCCAGGAGTTTGAATAACCATCTTACCTTCATCGTCACCTTGAATAGGAACGATATCAGCAGCACTTTGATTAGTTTGAATTAGAACCGCTTTATTATATGTCAAGGTATCTGTAGTATCTATAATTCTAATCTGATCTCCTTTTTGAGCAGATGGTAAAGTTAACGCAAGTTGCGCACCACTGAATGAAGTCACATAATAATTAGTGTTCGCAGCCAAAGTAGTTGCAGTACTCACTTCTTCCCACTTAGCGCCACCAGTTGCGGTAAAGTATCCAGTAATAGGTCCAACATCAATAGATCCAGCACTATTAACCTTAAATCTGTTAGTGCCACCATCATTAACATCTAAGGTACCGCCTTCAAATTCGGCGTTACCATCCATCACAATGTTACCAGTGCCGTAGATGTTACCACTAATACCAGCACCACCATCAACAATCAAAGCACCAGTAGTAGCGCTAGAAGCATTAGTAGTACTGTGAACTCTCAGAGTGCCAGTATTGTCAGTATTATTACCAACAACAGTATTGCCATTAGAAGAATCAATGCTGAAGACGGTATCATCATTGATGTGAGTCTTCTTAACGCTAAAGTTATTGCCAAGTGTAGTTTCTCCATCAGATGCAATTCTGATGCGAGGATTAGTATCACTACCATCTAAGATGAAGGAAGTTTCACCAGTACCAATGATCTTGATTCTCTCAGTAGTCTGATTAGTAATTCTAAATTGTTGAGACGCAGAAATCTCAACTCTAGTAGATCCATTAACAGAGAGGGCATATCCAGTTTCAGGAGTTGCCAGACCAATAGAAGTATTACCGCTAGCATCTTGCTGTAAACCGCCACTAGAGTTACCAAGACGGAAAGATCCATCAGATTTAACAACTAACTTTGCGGTAGAAGTATCTGAGAAGTGATCATTAGAGTAGTTTGCATCACCAACAACAAAGTTTTGACCTTGATAGGTAACATAGTTGGCTGATGCAGCATCATCATTCTGACTAATGTCAGCACGAAGGTTGCCAGAACCAGTACCATCATCTTTCTGGAACATCTTAATGTTACCACCACGGACGTACAGATCCTTAGTAACAGTTAAATCACCAACCAGTTCGTGAGAACCATTGCTCAAAGCAGTCAGAGTGCCGTCAATAGTCAGGTCACCGCTAGATTGACCACCACCAACAGATTCAACAGGAGCACTACCAATAGTACCGCCTCTAACAACAACGTCGCCACCAACCCAAAGACCATTAGTGTTCTGAACTGCAGTGACATCACCTGTGTTGATAGAAACTCTACCCAGACCATCACCATCATCGTCATAAACACGGAATGTGTGCTGACCAGCAGGGTTAGTATTGTCACCACCAACCCACAGAGACTTATGGAAAATACCAGAACCCTCAACGTCCAGAGTCTGCTGAGGAATTACACTAGCGTTAGTAGTACGGGTATTCTTCAGGTTAATACCCAGACGCATATCAGATCCACCAGTAGAGTTGGAAGATCCAGTACCAGTAGTGTAGGTGGTCAGTGCATCAGCACCAATTACACCCCATTCTCTCCATCCATAATCTGGAGTTTCACCTGATTGGAATCCACCAATCTGACACCAGATCCAACCAACAGCAGTGTTGTAGTTGATGCTAGAAATTCTATGTGCTTCACCAACAGTCTCAGTACCACGCAGAGTAATAGTACCCTCACGCTTAAATGTTTCACTACTAGGAACATTCTTGCCCTTAGTAGACTTAATCTCATAAGTAAGACCACTAGTGCTTCTAGGATTAACCTCCCAAACAGCAAACTGAATAGTGTTTGGTTTCAGCGGGGGGTGAATATTGATATCAGTGTCAACTAGACCCGAATCAACGCTAGAACTAGTAACGTTACCAACTGACTTGATTGTAATAGATGCGGGATCATTCAGATCATTTGAATATTCATCATCCACCTCAACCGTAATAGGGGTGGAGAAGAATGTACCGTCAGGAGCAGAAACTTCAAAACTGGTATTCAGATCAAATTTGACTTTGTTCTGTACAGTCAGAGTATCGATTGTGAGGTCAGTGGTATTTTCCTCTTCATCAACGTTCTCACCAGCAACACGCAGGATAGAATCATCGATCTTAGTCTCTTCACCAGAGATAGCGTTGATACGCTGGTTACCCACGAACAGGTCACCGTTAGCGTTCAGACCAGAGTAGAAGACCACACCGCCGTCTTGACGCTTCGCCTGAGAGAACAGGACTTCATCGTCAGAGAGCACATACTCCTGTCTAGAGGGGAATGCGGTGGAGTAGTTACCAGGACCGAAACCAGTGTATTCAAAGGTGTGGTTACCAGATCGTGCCTGAGAAGGACGACGAAGTTCCACATAAAGTCTGCGGTCAGCAACAGCATTACTGCTACCTTCAACGCCAATCAAACGATCTTCACGTGAAGCAACTGCCTTACCATCCATTGCTGCCAGAGTAACAGTAGAATCTCTGCCAACATTTGACATAAGATTTTCAACTGCTTCTCTAGTAACGCTATTCTTATTGTCATTGGTCTCCACAAGACCGTGGACATAGTTGTCAGCAACAGAGATAGTTGCAGGAGCATCTAGAATTGTACTGCCATCTCCATCAGGGTCAAACCACAGAGGATCATCAGCAAACAGTTCAGGATACAGTTTTTCAGTTGGGTGACCAAACTTAAAGGTGTTGAATTCAGTAACCGATGGAGAGAAGTCACCACGCAAGCAAGTCAGATAGTAGATACCATCCTGCTGGTTATAGATTCTACGACGCAAAGTCTTAGATCTATACACATAATAGGTATTATCAATCTCCTCAACATCCTCAACACTAACAATCTTATAGTCTTTCTGGTTGCCATCTGCCTCATCACGGACAAAATCACCAGGAGTTAGGGTGTAGACAGGAGCATTACGAATGACATACTGTTTACCCAAATCTTGCGCATAGTCTTTAAAGTTGTCACGACCACCGTTAGGTTCCTCGTCAAGAATACCAGTAGAACCACCGCTAGCAAGAATAGTTTGATTATTAGCATCATACTTCAAATACTGCAGCAGAGAGAAATCACCCTTAAGAATCAAACGAGTAATACCACCCTCAACATATGCCTTATGTACAACAGGCAGACTAGAACTAATAGCAGTGCTCTCAGAATGACCAGACCAAGCAACAGTCAGACCCTCTTGGAATGCACCACCAGTGACACTATTCAGTTTAACTTCTGTCAGAATAGTACCAGAGGGAATTGCAGTACCAGAAGCAATATCAGTATTAATTGTATGGTTAAAGCAAGTTAACTCAACACGGTTGATAGCATTTACTTGCTTCTCTCTAGCAGACTCAATGGTAAATCTAATACCAGAATCAGTAACCAGAGATTTAAGGTTGCCAGTAATATATGGATCATAATTGAAATCATTCTGGATCTCAAGTTTATTGCTATTCTGATCAACAGTAGCACTTGAACCATAGAAGACAGGCATATCAGTAGTGCCGTCTACTGCCTCAAGAATGATCTTCTGAGGTCTTAGTCTTCTATTCTCGTCAGTACGCTGCTTAATGACATAACCGAGCAGCGGCTCTCTGACGTTGTTAATTTCCTTTGGAATGACGTATCTGAGACGATAGATACGATCATCTTCCCTACGTCTATCGTTGATTCGCTTGAGGTAGGTGTTTGCTGTTGTGATTGTTTCTTCATTGACATAAACATCCAGGTTAGAAACGCGATCATAGATCTGGTTTGGTTTTTGAGTGGTGTTGATAACATTCAAGTACCACAGACCATTACGACCAGGAGATGTAGTCATCTCAGGATCATATCTCAGCGGGTGTCTGGTATTACAGGAATACACATAAACTTCATCTTGTCCTGCTTGTCCAACAGTACCAGAAGAAGTAATACTATGAGGAACACCACCGCCAGAAGTTGCTAATGCAGCAGTTGTTGCAACTTTGAATTTGTTGATATTGCCACCTGTATTGTCATAGATGACATAATACATTTTATTGGCGTCTAAACCGCCAGGAATCGCAGAACCTGTTTTGGCACGGAAGAAAACAGCGGTTGCAGTTTTAGTAGCAAAACCTTTGTCAAAACCGTGAGGTGCTTCCAGAGTAAACTCATTGGTAGCAGGATCTGCAGCAGTAATCTTATACTTAAATGGTGTCGGATTAACATCGAAGATGTACTGAACCATCTCGATCTCAACACCACTATTAAGTGCTTCTGGCACGTAAATAGCGTTACCAGCAGCGGCATCATCGACGGATGCTGCTAACAGGAACGTAGACAGATCTTCAGTTGCAAAAGTAACTGAAGGAGGAACTGGTGCAGTATGACGACCAGGAGCAATAATATAATAAACTGTATTCGGACTTAAACCCTTAGGCAGACGAATCAATTCATTAGAGACAGCACTATTTGTCTTCTTCGGAACCAATCGAACTGGGGTTCCTGTATAGAGACCGTGTGCCTCATTACAGGTAAAGATTGTAGAACGATAAGTAATTGTCTCATTCTGAGCATTTTGCACAGACTGAGTTGCAGGAGTGATTGTAGTAACTCGGAAAGTATCAAAACCTGAAGGGAAAAGACTTGCACTCTGCTCTTGAGGACCAGATTCACCTGCTTGGAGATTAGCTTCCAATTTGGCGAAGATTTTATCTTCACGCTTACCACCGACCTTATAGTCTTGAATAATATAAGTCGGAGTGTTGTCAGGATCGGAAACCTCTTCAGGTTCGCCAGCAAGATAGATTTTATTTTGACCAGAAGGTTCTTTAGTTGCAAGAACGTCAATACCGTAATACGGAGGTTGAGTATTATCTTCTAAATCAATTTTCTGAGGAGGAATAATGTCGGTGACATATCCTTGCTTATCTTGGAAGAAAGCAAATCCCTTAAATCCGATAGCATCCAGAGCGGTGTTACCGAAGTTGGAGTTAGAGTTGGTGATAGAGATGTCAGCACCAGACTCAATCAGGAAGTGATCTGCGAAACCCACAGCGAAGATCGACACCGCCTGAATGAATGCATCATTCGACAGACGGACGTGAGCATTACGCCAGGTGTTCTTAAAGTATGCTCTACCATCAGTGTGGTAGGGAGTAGTTGCAAACGAACCAGATGCCAGTTCTTCTGGATCAGTAACAGTGTTACCATCCCACGCAGAGTCAAACTGAGCAGTCTCTTCGTTGAATTTAGTAAATGCACGGTCATCCTTCTGCAGTGACACACCCGTATACTGGGCGCACACCATAGATTTAAAACCAGTAACCTTAGATCCATCAGCGTGCATACCGCTGAGACCCCACACAGAGCGGATCGACAGGTTAAACATATACGGTGACGCAGAGTCAACCGTATCAATTTCTGCCTGAACAACAGCGTTTTCGTTCAGTCTGTTTGGTGGCAGAGATGCAGTAGTATAAGTAGTACCCGAGATTAATGAAGTGATATTCTCGTTTACTCTATAGAAGAATAATGTATTATCTGCAGGGTCAAGACGTGTAATCAAGAACGAACCGTGCAGATCACTGGTTAAACCAGTCTCGTCAATAGTGACGAATTGCCCCACAAAGTAACCGTGAGGTGCTTTAGTCTTAACACGAATCTCAGTAGCGTTTCCACCCAGTGTCTGAGGTGTGATAGACTCAATAATCTTTTTATCCGACAGAGGACCCACAATCCTGTTTTCCAGGTCAGTCTCTGTAATTGCACCGTCTACGTTGATGTCGGTAACAACGTTTTCGTATGCATCACCGATCTTGTCGTAATAGAGCTCAAGATCTTCAGCATCAGCGAACTCAAAGTTCGTGATTTTGTGGTGAGAGAAAGTGGGATTCGCTTTATTACCAGTGCTGTCAAAATATACTTTCTGCTTACCATCAAACAGAGAGAATTGCCAGAAATAGCAACCACCAGTAACGTTAAAGATAGAAGTGGTAGGAACACTGCTATCAGTAGGGTTAGGCACATACAAAGGACGAACTTTCGTCTTTCTGAGGTCCATACCCACCAAGGAGGTACCTCTAGGGACGATAACACCACCAGTTGTAGAGTTAAACTTGTAAAGATCGTTCTGAGAGTTACCCAGATCGAAGTTTACATTAGTGCTGAAGTCAGTAATCTCACCGACAGTAGCAACACCAGGACGGTTATCCACATAGTGATCACCAGGAGACAGAACCACCGTGAATTCATCAAAGCGGTCATTGTCAGGACCAGACTTATAAGAGAATCGCGAAACTTCCAAGAAAGCACGCTGAATCGTCTTAAAAGGTCTAGTTGGGGAGTTACCCCTATTGTTTACATCATCTGATGCATTAAAATCATCAGGAGAAACATAGACAAAACGTCCAGTTTTACTGGAAATTAAATTCTCTAGTCTAGTGAGTGCCATTACTCAAATATTATGTGGTGGATATCCCTTTCGGTATTTATGCTATATCATTTGCCTGGTGGTCAAACTCAATCACGATTTTCCTGTGTTGAGATTTTTTGTCGCAACAGGTGATATATTGTACTTCAGCATCTAACAACTCACCAACCTTCTCTAGGAGATTTTTGGCGATATTCATATTAGTCACGCTGACGCCAGTCGTCGGGTTTGTCTCGTCCGAACCATTCGTTGATGTCATCTGCTCCGTCAAATCCTGTTTTATAATTAGATGGATCAGGATCACCTAATCCCATTTTATTCAAAAAATCGTCAGTACTGCCCTCTTGAATATCTTGTGCAGCAGCACGACGTGCTTTATTTAACCAATCACGGGCGGTAGTATGTCTCTTAGCGAGTTTCTCTGCCCAAATCATATCCTCCAAGGGGACTTCTTCTTTTTGCGCAATACAGGCACAAATTGATTCTAATCGGAGTCGATAAGCAGTAGAGAGCATACTAGTCTCGGAGTTTTTCTTGTAGTTCGGTAACTCTGGTATATTCTGCTAAAGCACTTTCAGATCGATTTTGCAAAATACTGTCAATATCGTCTAAAATGACTTCAGGGGCAACGTAGTCATCTAGGTATTTATCGATTGCTTCTTTAAGATACCTGTATCTATGCCACTCTTGCGAATATGGTTTGTACATTACAAAGTAGTCATTGTCGTAATTATATCACTTTAGCAGATTTATGTCAATTCCCATAAATGGCGGAATAAGACCTATAGCACGGAAAAATCCGTCCATAAAAAGTGCTAAAAAGACGATGCCAAGCGCCATACTGATCATAGAGGCATTTCTGTTATGACGTGCCATCGCCTGGGCGATCGAATAATCGATCATTTCTTGAATTTCGTCCTTGGACATCTCAGTAGCGGTATTCTTGTAAAATGTCAAGAATTTTGTTAAGCGCGTGATGAGCGCCTTCGTGCCAGTCTCCATTTTGCTCTTGGTGAGTGCCGTCGTAGAGTTCAGTTTTTAACTTCAAAACTCGGCATTTAATCTCATCGTGATTAACCATATTCCGAGGCATAAGACATTACTTGTTCAATTATGTATCATACTCAGTGATTTGTCATCCCTTTATTGCGAGATGAAAACAAAAAAAGAGGGGAAAACCCCCTCTTTGGTATAAATTAGAACCAATCCGAAGACCACTCGTCCTGAGCGGAAGGACCGCCTTGTCCTTCGGGAGGACCACCAGGAGCACCACCATTGTTGATCGCCATATTGGGGTTGCCAGGAGCAGCACCAGGACCAGGACCAGCAGTAGTGTCACCCAATTTCTCTTGTGCTTCTCGCTCACTAACAAGTTCAACGTTAAAAGAGAACGACAAACGCAGTTTACCTTCAGTATTGACGGTAATATTAGGTTGTCTCTGAACCATATGTTCCATCTGAGAAGGGAAGATCAGAACATCGCCTTCTTCAGCGGTAAGAGTCATTTCTTCCTTATAGCACCCATAACCACACATATCAGGGTCATAGTAGTGCTTGTTAAAACGAGGAGATTCACAATAAGCCTTAAGAGGATTCATAAAGGTAGTTCCCTTATGAACTGCAGGATCATACTGCAGATAATAAATGCCCGAAAGCGTTGAAGGCACGTGATTGTGAGGTTCTTGGTTTTGACCAGGACCGTATGCGTTAAACCATTGCTGCGCAATCAAGAAAGCGTGTGGATAAAATTCTGCTTGCTTAATAGCTTCTTGGATATTTTGAGACAAATCAGCGAGAAGTGCCTGAATATCAATTTCAGTCTCCTTCGTATGATCGAGCATAGACTCTTCAAAGAAGGTAGTAAAACAATCACAGTTCCAGCAAGCAGGACCATCCTCTACATTGCTGTTAGAACCGCTCTCAGCTCGATAACGCTCTTCGAGAATTGGTGCAAGAGTGGACTTCCACTTTTCGTGTGTTTGAAGTCTTCCACGATACACAAAAGTGGGGAAAACAGAAAATAGTCCGTATTGATCTTGCTTATTGGTTGGTTGTGCCATAACGACGTGTATAACGAAGCGTAGTATTTATTATAACAGTATATGGCGGTTTTTACAACTGCCAATAGGAGTGGGGGGACTTGAACCCCCACGACCTTAACGGTCAACAGATTTTAAGTCTGGTGTGTCTACCGATTCCACCACACTCCCGTGTCGCTGCAATTCTCGCCAACGATAGTATTTGAGAATTTCTTTGTACATTTTGTCTGGATAATGTATCATAAAAAACCTAAAGGGGCGAAAATTACGGCGAATTTTTTTCCGACTTATTTGGGAACTGAAAGTCGATTTTCAGTGGTATTCTTCTTTAATTTCTGAGTCGATGGACAAAAAGTCTGATGGTGGTACGTACTTCATCATCTGGGACGCTGTTGGTTCGTTGCGGATGAATTCTAGCACACCACAGAAGGCATCATAATCATCTCCACAATCTACTGTCTTGACTTCACCTTCGTCATCCCAGACGTGGAATGAACGAGTCTGGACATCTACGATAACCTTGGACACAAAAGACATTGAGGGGTGACCTGCTGACTTATATATTATAGCACGGTGTCAACCCCTAGTTCAAGAAGACGGTCGCTCCAGCAATTGTCACATTGGCAGTGGCAGTCATAGTAGCGTTTACGCCAGCAGCAATCGTAACAGTACCTGCTGCTGCAGTCATCACATTGTTACCTGCTGCAACATTTGTGATCTTATTTCCTGCCACCACAGTGCACACATCGTTACCTGTCATAATCTTTTCTACCCTACCAAGACCAGCAGAGGCACCGATGATTGACAGTTTAACAGGACCACCAACAGGGATGCTAGGCAGTGGAGGGACTGGTGGAACACCAAGAATTTTCTCAGACTCACGACCAGTAACAATCTTTTCGTGATCACCCTTAATGATCGTTGCCATATGTCCAGCGCTGAGTAAAGTAAATACTCCTCTAGGATCAGTCATAGCAATGGTTCTTTCACCAAAGATAGTATCATACTGAGGACCAGTAATATTTTCTTTCTTAATATCAGTATTGATGCTTGCTTCGGGAGAATCTATAGCAACTTTCGATGCACCGACCATACCAATTGCCTGCGAAGCATTCATATTGATATTTTTTCCTGCGTTGATGTTTACATCACTATCACTCTTAAGATTTAAATCACCTGTAGTGTGAAGATCAGTCTGCCCATCAACTCTCAAGGACGCATTGCCACCTACTTCCATAATACAATCCTCATTAACCTTAATCTGTGCATTGCCTTCACAATGAACGATTAACTTGCCAGAGTTTGTATTGTTAGCAGGAAATTTAACTGCTTTAATATCAACAGACCCATCTTGACGCAACCATAAGTGATGCCCTGCGTGGTGAGCAATAATAATATATGGTTTGTTTGGAGCGTCACAAACTTGCCAGACGTGTCCAGATCTGGACACTGTTGACTGAGTATCTGGTATCTTTGTTTCTTTTTTATCAGACATTACGGGCAATCAACATAGTTAGCAGGATCTCTCGCAAGACCTTGCAGAATAAGATTGGAACTTTCGATGGGAACACATTGCAGATCTGCTTTCGCTTGAGCACCAAACCCACCGCCACCTGTAATTATAACAGTAGGTGGTACCTCAAAGTTTTGATCACTCTTCAGGAGTTCAATGCCATCAACAAATCCTTGCTCAGAGATAGTTGCTTTAGCAATACTACTATCTCCGTTAACATATACTGTTGGTGGTCTATCATACAAACCACCAACATTAGTAATAGCAAATCCAACTAGCTGACAAACCACATCAGACTTTTTCTTCTGCCCTGTGTATCCTTGACCAGGATAGATCACTTTAACACGTGTCAAGTATCCACCACTGTTAATAACAGGTTCAACGTAACCACCAAACCCTGTATTACTTTCGAGCGAGATAAATGGTTTGCCTGTAAACCTGCGACCAGATCTTCTCACAGTAATGTCAATGATACCACCGTTGTCATCAACAATAGGATCATCAAAGTCAGGAGTGCCAGGGTCATCGTCATCATCGTCATCATCAGGAGGAACAACAGGTGTATCAGAATCTGCCAAGATAATCACAGTTGCCTGAGCACTGTATGCATTAATAGAGAATGTCATATTCTCCTGCACCTCAGTCTCTGTATCCTCTTTTACTTTAACAGAAAACTCTGCCTTATTATCCTCAATGTATACTGTACCTTCCAAGTCCTGAACAATATCTGACTGTTCAATACCAGGACCAAAGATCTTATAGTTAAGAAGATCTCCAGTGGTCATATTAGTGGTGACGATGCTGAACTTAACAGTCTCACCCTCTCTCATTGTGACTTTATCCGCAGTGATCTTAACTGTCTTCGCGGTAACGTCTCCACCTCCACCATCTCTTGCAAGAGGATCTAACACTGCGACACCCTGTGCAATACCAAGATTATTCAGGGTAACGAAAAGTTGTTCTGCTACTTCATTAGTATCTTCTACAACTTTATCATCTAAAACCTTGATAGTGACTGTATCCGTCCCATCTCTGACAGTAAACCTAATACCCAAATCAGAAGCACTGTCAGGGTAAGTCTTATTGCCACCTTTCTCGATGTACTCGATGTCTTTGAAGGTAATTCCTGTGTCTTCTCTTCCGATTGTTGCGTTGATTTCTGTTCCATCCTCAACATTAATTGTCGTAAGAGTGAATGTAACTTCTTCTCCTTCATACACAACTGCCTTGTCAGACGACAAGAAATAAACTGGACTGGTAGTATCAATAGTTGGTGGGACTGGTCCACCTGGGGTTGGCGGAACCACTAGCGGTGGTGGTTCATCACCGCCAGGATTATCTGGAGGATCAATAATCTCTACAACACCAGTACATTTTTTACAAGTACCACAACCATCTTCGATCTTCACTTTCACATAGAATCTCTCTGGTCCTTCTTTCACATCATCAGACAGAGTTTGGACTGGGATTTGAATTTCATCCATACCAACACCAAACCCTGTATACCCATTAACAGGACAGTAATCTACGTTTGCTTTAGCAGTACCATCAACTGTGTAGTATGACAGAGCAGTGGTTGTACTTAAGTCACCAAGTCTCTTGACAGTAACGTATGCAATGTCACCCTCTCTAACTCCACCGCCACCGCCAACGGTAATATCTTTGACGACAATCTTTCTACTCTTACAGATAGATCTTATCGGAAGATCGCCAGGCAATCCACCAGGAGTTCGACCAGGGGGTCGTCCAGGACCACCACCAGGAGGTGTACCAGGACCGCCACCGCCAGGACCATCGCCAGGTTCGCCTACATCAACTCCATCACTGTCACCAAGAGGTACATCATCTAGTTCGCTATCAAAAATCTGCGGACCATAGATGTTTACCTCAGTCTTAGGTGCAGGAGGTAACAATGCTTCATCACAATAAGCAGAGATGGGTAAGTGATTGCCGCCGCGAAGATTCTCTAAGATCTCATCGAGATCATTGAATCCACCTTTGAGTCCTTCAAATGCACCAACCTTATTGCTAACTTTCTTGACGCTTCTGCAGGAAGAGTTACCACTGCAAGAGATGCCAAGGATCTTCATAATGGAAGCGATGCCACCGCCAACGATGTCAACTGCACTACCAATAGCACCAAGAATACTAGAAAGACCACCGAAGAGTGAGTTTAATGCTCCACTGAGTTCACCCAACAGTCTATCGAAAATACCATCAGTAAAGATCTTAACTTGACACGCTGCCCAATTAACAACGTTGCCAAGGTAATCCATAAGAATACCCTCAGCAAAAGATGCAATACGCTCATAGATATTACCCATTGTACATCCCAGTCTCTCTAGGATGTTTTGGAACCATTCAACAACAGGTTTAAGGACGCCAGGGAGAGGAGCAAGTAATGATTTAATTAGATCTTGGATACCTTTCCTCAAGAGCGCCATCAACTCACCGAATGCTCTACTAACAGCAGCGCCGATGATACCCTTGATACGTTTGATGTATCCTTGAGCAATGTTATTAAGATCAAAAAGTTGACCAGTATATTTGCTAACAAAGAATGATCCAACCTGACCGTTGCTTGATTGAACTGCAGCAAACAATTCACTTAGGATGTTTTCAACTTCCGAGGTAGGACTAGCAGGACATTTGCCATCAGCAACACGTACTTCAGCGTTACCACCAGAGTTGCCACCAGGAGAATAACTTTCATTCTTACCCTCCATCAGTCTTGCCTGTCCCTCATCTCCCATTGCTTGGAGAGCTGAAGCACCTAGGTTCTTGTTAGTTTCTGGTTGGTCACTCCTAACGTGAGCAGTTGGGTTCGGAAGATTACCCTCTTCAGGATCTACAGTAATTGCCCGCGTTAAAGGAGCGGGTGTATCTGCTGGTTTATTTTTGCTAGAATTTGCTACTGCATTAGTAGATGCAATGACAACTCGCTTTTGTTCATCGCCATTGATGAAGAAACCATAAACAAAATCTCCTGTCTTCAGGTTATGCGAAGACGCAGAAGTACCACTACCACCTGCAGCATTGACAGGCATCGCTACAGTTGCCCAAGGCAACTGATTAGTAGCTGGTTCAGGGATTGTTTCTCCACCCTCACCTACTCTAAACTCACGGTCTAAGACACGTACACGCACACGTCCAGACTGTTTGGGATCAGCAGTAGATTCAATCTGCCCTTCCCAAACGTTTGAGTTATCTGCATTAGCAACGTAATTACTAGCCATTAATCCTCATAAATCCTGCATTCATCTGACTCAGGGAAGTCTTCACAGTACAGTTCAAAGTCTGTCGGGTCGTGATGATCCTCTGGGTGTTCTTTTTTGTAGCGTTCCAATTGCTCTAGTTGTCCCTCAATATGCCTACGCATTTGAGGATTCGTCGTGGGATCTTGAAGGATTTCTTTATCCTTTTCGATATGTTGTTCGATGCTATCCATTGACTTGTTTAGGGAACAGTAGGGGTGCTGTCATAGTTATCTAGGTCCATTTTCAATCGCTCTAGACACAATGCAAGTTGTCCGAAGAGTTTGGATCTCATTTGTTCATCCTCTTCAGTATTAAGTTTTTCAATGATTTTATAAGCACCCTGAGTAAGCTCAGGGGGGTACATTGCTAGAAAATCGGTGTCCATATTAACAGTTTTTGTTGGAAGTATCTCGTACAAGGGTCATAGCAGAGTAAGATTCATTAGCTACCCTATTATATCTATGCGCGATACGAAAGATTAAATAATTTCCGCTGCGCATTAGGTCTTTATCATCATCTGATTTCTCAGCGTCTGGTTTAGATGACTTGATTAACAAGTCAACTTTCTGCCCTGCACATAAGTTGTGGTTACCTGGGACCACAAGATTACTTACGTTCATTGCCATTGTAGCACGGCGAGCATTGTATTGGCAAACGGTATACCGTCCCCAATCCTGAACATCTGCTGGGTCTTCAGATCCCTCTTCGTTATCCATAGAAGCAGGTTCTTCACCATCGTGTGTAGCTTCTTGTGATACACGAATAGAAAATGTTTTAGAACCTTCTTCCTGATCCAAAAACTCTTGCCACTGTTGTGACTGCCACGAAGAGTGGTCTCTATTGTTAGCGATGTGTCCCCACTTGTCCCAGTGGTCTTTCAATCGCCACTTGATCTCTACATTTTCTTTGGTGTCAACGTTGTGCTCTCTTATTGTAGCAGCAAAAACTCCAGCGTCAGCCATTACTTTGAGATCACCATCAGAATCTGTGTAGAAGTCTTGCATCACTAACTGTTCAGGTATTCCACCAGTTCTAGCAGGTGCATTGTAATATGAATAGATTGCTTTCTGACCCTGATACTTATCATCTCCCTCTCCTAATGACAGCAGGTGGTCGATGCTAGCAAAGTAATATCCATCTTTAGTGCCATACAAAAAGTACCCACAAGTATTAGAATCTTTATCGCCATCAGGAATAGAAGACACACAAATTTGGTGAGCAACGTGAGTCACATTTCTACCAGACCCAGCAACTCTCATCTTATTGAATGGTGCTGGTCCCTTAGCACTAATCGTACCACTGAACCCTGCATCCTCCATCATTGTACGGATGATTGAATCACCTGTACCATCATACACTTTCTTTGTCTTATGTTTAGAAACAACTTCCGATTCTGCTTTAATACAATCAGCAGAATATAACTTGCCACCTTCTTCCGCAGCAACTGATTTTATATTCTTCAATACAAATTCGTGTTCAACTGATTCCGTGGCGTGCATAGGATTAGCAACCACAATCGTCAGTTTCTCTCCACCTTGGACTGCCAGATCTGCTGCCTTCAAATCAAAGAAAGAGACTCTTGCTGTAGGAAAAAAGCATTCAAGATCTTCGTAGTATGTAAATTCTACTAGAGAGTTGAGTAAATCATATGCGTTGCCTGTATTAGTTATCAGCAGAGCTTTAGTAAGATCAAACTGTAAAGGATTAGTTGCTTCTTCCATTAGATTGCAAAGATACGACCGCCATCACTGACTGGTGAGAGTGTTTGAATAACTGTTACGCCTCCAACAGCAGTAACACCAGCGTTACCACCATTAGCGCTACTTGCAACGCCAGGGAGACTACCAAGAACAGATTGCATAGTCTGTGTAAGACCTGCCATCGCTTGAGCAAAATTAAATCCTCCATCCTGGGAAGATTCAGATCCCATCATCTGTCCACTCATACTGTTGAAAGAACCGCTAATTCTATCAGTTAAATTACCAGCAGCATTTAATCCAGCCGCTGTAGCATCCAATAAGGGAACACTATTTCCAGATCTGTTTTCATATTGAACGTTTGTACTACCAGACATACCAGTAGAACTAAAGGGAGACTGTAAAGTATACCCAAACCTACGAGGATCTTTAAGACTACTACCCGCACGACCCACGTCACCTTCAACAGTTCCTGTTTCCCAATGCAAGTGAGGTGCAGTGCTGTTACCAGTGCTACCCAAGCGACCAACCAAGGTACCTTTCTTATATTGTTTACCGATCTGGAGACCAGTGGGTCGCTGCATATGTGCATACAGATGAGTGATACCATCATCAGTGGTGAAGTAAATTGAGTTGCCATATCCAGCATCACCTCTTCCCCAGGTACGTTTGTCTACGACGACAGCATTTTTAGGTAGGTACATTTTCTGCCCACCCCTATCACCATTGAATCCGATGTCGATGCCCTGGTGCATCTTACCCCAACGCCATCCACGACCTGATGTCAAGACGGGTCCACCACTACCAATACCAGTGGGTTTTCTATTCATACCAAGCATAGAAGGTCCACCTTGACCTGTTGCATCACCTTGGTTACCAAGACCATCAACAAAACTACTAACGTTACCGATAACATCACCCGACATTGAAGATTCAAGACCATCAACTAATTCAGCGAACCCTGAAGGCAGCAGTCTTTTCACAATAGGATTATTAATGAGGTTCTTAAAGATTCCATATGCCCCTTTGAATATACCAACGATACCCTGAATTACTCCAGTAACAAGATCAATCGCCTTACCAAGAGCCCAACCAACACCCTGCATCACTGGTGCGATGCCTTTCATTAAAAGTTTGGCAACAACACCAATGATTCTACCAATATTCTTCAGCACTTCAATAAATCCACCACCTTCACCAGACTCTCCACCGACACCGAAGACACCAGCGAGTGCATCCAGTGCTCCCATAATTTTCCCGCCAAGTTCTTTGAACTGATCCATCACAGGACCAAAAGTCGCACCCCAATCAAATGATTTAAATGTGTTTGCGAATCCTTCTCCGAGGAACTTACCAACGTTCTCACCTAACCAGGCACCTGCTGCAGCACCAAGAGCAGTACCGATAGGACCGAGAGCACTACCCAGGATACCACCGACCACGGTACCGACACCA